>Ga0099826_10002617_pt1 | contig 11730 bp, 4 predicted proteins | sample Mtrugardesep15_FD_76830 | JGI IMG/M metagenome (GOLD analysis project Ga0099826, IMG submission 76830) | Root nodule microbial communities of legume samples collected from California, USA - M. trunc garden sep15 | ecosystem: Host-associated > Plants > Roots > Nodule | place: USA: California...
AAATTCAAATGGCTAGAATTCATGCATGAATCAATGACATAAAACAAAAAATGCATTTTTAATTCAAAGTCTCCTCTCATGTGGGGCTTCCTAGCAAACGAGTTTTTCAATTCAAAACAAAGGCCAAACTCAACCACTTGGGCATATTGAACTTTACTCATTAAATATACGATATATATATACTTTAATGAGATAGCCTCCAAATCTGAAACAAGTGGGAAGAAAGTTGTTTCCAAATAAATATTTCAAGGTTTTTTTTATCATGTGCAAATTGCACATGATAAGAAGTTTAAAGTAGTAAATTTGTATTGGAACTTGTATATTTTATATTTTATATGTAAATTTTCAATAAATAATTGTTTTCAATAAAAACTTACTAATTTTAGTTAACTTAACATGTGCAATATTACATTTGTCAGACATATTCATATTTCAAATAGCAACGTGGATCCATTTGTGGCTCCCTCAACGTTATGTTGATGTCATTTAATTTGCATAAGTAGTCACAACTCAGTCTAGCTACTAAAAAAATGTTTATATTCACATATCTACCAAAAAACTGTTTATGCATATAAATAATAATAACTGATAAGTCTTCCTGAGCCAAGTTGCTTAGACATGCATAAAATAACAACTTATAAAAGAAACCTCTACAACGTACCAAGTACTCATAATAAAATAACTATAATTAAGATGCAGAATAGTACTTATAATTTTTTTTCATAAAGAAAATTAGATTAAGAAGACATATAATGCAAGATATTTGCAATATAATTTACATATAATTTGTCAACCGTAGCATTGACAATTTAAACCTAAATTACACGTAGGCAAAAAATCCAACCATATGTATCAACTATAGTTAGGGATAGTACTTAGGTTTAATTAATTTTGATATTTTGAAGAGAGAAAAAAATCAACGTGTTTTGTAAAAATCAAGATTTTGCACCTTGTGGCCATGCGGTAGCAGGGATTCTGCATGGAGGGAGTGAACCAAACACACATGTTTACACTCCCTTTAATTTTGTTTGAGAATACTCTATCCGATCACATTTATAAGTAAAAAACAACATTTTAAGTACATTGAATAATCAATATATTTGACCTATAATTATGATTGGATACATTAGTTATTCAATAAACATAGAAAGTTGTGTTTTATTTATAAATATAATCGGAGAGAGTATGATGTTTGCCGTTTAAAAAAATAGCGTATTTCTTTTAGCATATTTCTTTTAAGAATTCTTAGGATGTATATTTCTTATAAGAATTAAAAGATAAAATTACAAAGACAATCAAGTATATTCAAAAGGACATGACAAAAAAGGGTACATTCAAAGGTGTTAATATTATTTTTATTAGGGTTATGCTAACAAAAAAAGGGGTATATTTCTTTTAAGAAATTCATTATAAAAAATTGGGAAATGTTAACAAGTGTTTTTAGGACATTGTTTAGTAACTTTAATGGTAAGTTTTTGTCAAAGTTTATGAAATCAATGCATTGGAAATTAAAGTTTTTGACTTTTTTAAAGAATAATTTCTTTATTAGGAATCCTTAAAGAGTGCTCTTAGAGCACTCGTTAACAAGACTCAATTTATCATGAAAACATAACTCAAAACACATGTAAAAGTAATAAGAGTTTTTCTATCATGTGCTTTAAAAAAGTAAATTTGTATTGAAACTTGTACATTTAATATTAAATATGAATCTTTTTAATAAATTATTTTGTTTTTCAATAAAATGTTTCCACTTTTAGTTGTTTTTAACATGTGCAATATGTTAGACAAGCACAATTAAAAATTATACAAGTTTCTATCCAAAAATTACTACTTTTGATTGTTTAAACAACGCGACGGTTTTTTTCTACATTACCCCTCAATGATTTGGGGGTAATTTATCCCTATCAAAAATTCATTTTTTTCAGCTTTTTTTTCTTACAATCAAATATCATTTTCATTTTCAGAAGATCAAGTTTCTTCATCTTTTTCATTCAGCATGTGATCTACATCTCTTTCGTTCTATAATCGATTCCTACTTGTTATTACGAGTAAATTACCCTCAATTCATTAAGGGATAATGTAGGCTTCACCATTTTGGGTTTTTCTTACAATCAATTACCAATTTCATCTCAAGAACATCAAACTTCTTCATCTTCTTCGTTCAACATGTAATCTTCATATTCTTCAATCCATCAAATCATACTTGCCATGAGGGATAAATTACCTTCAATTTATAAAGAGGTAACGTAAACCTCACCCTTAAAGATACTTGTTAACATTCTCCTTTTTATCATAACAAAGAGAGGAGTGTTGAGAAGTCACTAAAGATGGTTCACGTAACACAAAAATACCACTTATAATATCAGCACCTTGTTTAAAAAAATATATTGTACCTATAAAAAAAACTATCAAAGGGTGGAGCTAGCACTTTTAAGTAATATTTATAAGGTATATCTCTTTAATAGATAGAGGAGGCTATATCTCCTTAATAGATAGAGGAGGCTTTAATAGATCTTAAAAGGGCTATTAAAGACCAAAAGTGCTATTAAATCACATTTTTTTGGCGTTGTGACTTGAGAACATTCTCATCAAGAAAAGGTTCACCAACATTATGCTCTTCCCAAGTTTACAAATGAGACAAAATTAACTTAAGCACATATTTAAATTTTAAAAAGGTCACAATTCAAACACCATTTTTATGATAAATATTTCTATTTCAAATGACATTAGAGCTTTGTAAAAGTTTTAGAGGAAAATATTTAGGAAAAAAAAATGATGTCTATGCAAAATACATATTTGAAGGAGGCTCTTCCATGTAGTTTTCTTTTTTTCAGATGATATTAGATCATTGCCCTATGCTCTGGGTACATAGTTTTCATTCTCCACTCTGGTCTACATGCCATTGTCTTGAAATACAAGGAACAACTTCGTTTTTCCTTTCCACTAATAGTAATGGGATCCATCAAAGTAAGGTAGTATATTTGGACCACATATGAAAAAGCAAAAATATACTTGTAAAAACTCTAAAATTCAACTATTTGTAACAAGTGCATTGAGTAGAGTGTTTGCTCTCCGTTATTAAGGGAATTCTTGTTAGTTTCTTTTTCTCTGCTTATTGATATACATATGATAGAAAAAGTGAGTGCAAAAGTTGTCAAAGAAATAAGAGATACATTGTTTCTTTGAGTAACCATGTTTAAAGGTGTACGAGTTAAGCAATTCTCGTTACTAAACATCACGTAGTTATAGTGCTTTCATGCCAATCAAATTGCATAAAATTATTCTTTGACTTTATTACTTGAGAAACCAAACATATTAACTGAATTGCATGCCAAAAACAATTACTCGCTTTGTTTCAAATTAAGCGAGTTATTTGCTCATTTCACATATATTAAGAAAAATGTACAAGTTAATGAGAAAGAAAAATAGTTGTAAGTGCTCTAATAAAGTATTGGTGCATTCATCATTATCATAAATAGAAAGTATAATATATTGAATTGTGATTTTTTAAAGTAGTATTAACTAGAATTGCAATTGAAAATAATAATTAAAATTTTCCTGATAAATCATAAATGAAATAAATCAGTTATTTTAAGACAATTAAAAAAATGTCACTTATTATGATAATAGAGAGGGAGTATTTGACATAACACATGCCAAAGTCCAAATAGACCATAAGTAATATCCATAAGACGTTTTGCATGTGAGTAGATTATTATACAAAAATCCCGGCCCCAGCTAGCCTAGTCAGAGCATAGGTGGATTCAAGGGTCATACTCTATTGCCAATTAAGTCCCTTAATCGTGGTTGACAACTCTTTAACCACGATTAATCCAAGCATGCATGCATGCACCATGAATAAAGGGAATACTTAATAAAGAATAAAATGTTCTTAATTCATTAAGCCTCTTAGTTGGTATATCATTTGTTACTAGTAATTATTTGGGTTGTTTGCATACTTTGAGTAAAAAATTGGCATAGGTACGCTAGCTGTACTAATAAGGTAATGTGTCCCAGTGCCCATAAAATAATCAAAATCAGTACGTATCAAATTAGAAATTGTTTTTTTTTTACTCATACCAATTGTTTATTAGGTATATGCAGAAGTATGTACAAATTTTGTACTTGAATGTGTACGTTGATTGAAATAAATGGAAACGAATCACGTGTCTGTACGTAGTTGCATGTATTGTATCTTCAAAATTAGTCAACACATTTAATAATTTTTTTAGACATACAACAACATATTCATTAATGGACATTAATATTTATGTTTAGCAGTAGCGTCGGTTGGGTCTGGTCCTGTATCAAAGGATGTTTCGGCATCTCGGAGAGACCGTGTGAGAAGTTCTCAAGTGAAACTTATGTATGCTCAATTGCATCCTCATTATGTCGGTGACTCCATTAATAAACCATGCAATTGGACTTAAGTAGATTATGGAGAATTGTCTTTTCAAACACACATTTAATATCACAAAAGATTCGTTGTTTTTCTTTTTAAAAAGCTAAAATGAAATTTATTAACCAAACATCTTATATCCTGTTTGTTTTCACGGCAAAAGCCTCCTAGACGTACGTTTGGCTAGAAGCTCCAATTGGTAGCTTCTTTATTTCAACGTTGAGATTGCATTGGGAATTGATAAAGCTTGTTAAAACGTCAAGCCAAACATACTATTAGTCTTTTCAGTATAAGAAGTGCCGGAAGATAACTAAGGAAAAAAAGTATTTGTTACATCAAAGAACCAATAAAAGTCAAAGCGATATAGCCACAAAGCAGACACGCTAAAAAGCACGAAAGAGAAATTAAAACTAAATAGGAACTCACAAACATAGAAGGGGATTAAGGCACCACATATGGTGGTTAAAAGGAAAATTAGGATGACATGTCTTCGGCCACCAGAATGATTAAAGTTTAATTTTGTCTATAAGTTGATGAAAAAGCCCCCTTTTGTTGAAAAGCTTTACCATTTATGTCACACCAAACAATCCAAACACATGAGAGCCAAATCAAATACAATGTTGAAAAAAGTTTTTTGAGAAGCCACCCAACGATCATAATTGGCTTAAGTGATCCTTAACATGAGTTGGCTTGCCTGAAACCAAATCGAACCAATTGTAGATTTCAATCCAAATTTGACCGAAAAAGTAAAAACCAGATGATCAATATCCTCTTGAGAGCCGCAACCACCCGAGCAAAAATGAGTATTTAGTTGAAGCACCTTTCTCCTAATTAAGCTGGTAGTTGTTAGAAAACGATTATGTAATAAACGCCAAACAAAGATGTTAACTTTTAAAAGAACCCCATTATGCCAAACAATTATAGTGTGGTCGTTGTTTAAAGGTTGATCACTTGATGTCAAATAGTTGTAAACACTAGTAATCTTGTTAACGAATGCCCCTGAGACACTCTTTAAACATGCTAAATTAATCAATTATTTTTTCAAAATGCCAAAGTTTTCAATTTCTAATGCACTAATTACAAAAACTTTCATAAAAAGTCATCATTTAAGACTCTTAACCAGTGTCCCAAAGACACTAGTTAACATTTTCCTATTGTATTTGAAGAGACATGAAGTTGTCAAATTCACATCTGTTATGAATTCGTTGATAAAAAACACACCAATAAAAACTTTAATGCGTGGAGTAAATTAATATCAAGCGGGTGAAAAAATTATTCAATCAAAAGATAAACAACAAGAGATAAAGGAAGAAGGAGAACACAAAAATTTGTTTACCCAGTTCGGTCTAATGATGACCTAGTATGGGGGAGAGAGCAGCTCTCCGTTCCACTATAATGATATGAGTTTCTTTACAAAGAGATATTGAGTTACAAGAATCAGTCTTCAAACCTAATTCTACCCAAGTCCCAACCTCTTTCCGTGACCAAGAGACTCAATCCTAATAATGTTTCGTTCAAGGTGAATCAAAACAATCTCAACCGTAGTGTTTGTTGCCAAGAGAAATTATCTATGAACCCTAGTTTGTATGTTGGTTTCTAAACCCTGTTTTTCTACACACTTAATTATCTGATATACGGCTTATATTTATAGTAGAAAACATCTATCAAAAATTGGAACAAAACAGGCTCAAAGCCGCGTTTCTGATTATTGTTGCACGCGAATTTGGCCACCGAATAATCCTGTTCGGCCACCGATTTTTGCCGAAGCAAAAGTCTCCAAAATCAAGTCAAATTCGACTACCGCGTGGATCCATTCGGCCACCAAATTAGACATACATAATGCATTATTTTTGAGTCATTTTCCAACAACATGTTATCAACCTTCAAAGCGTAATAAAATGCACAACACTCCTTCTCCACAATAAATTTATATAGAAACATTACAAAAAAATATTTATAAAGGTTTGAATCAAAGCAGTGATTGTTATAAAAAAAAATATCGAGGAGTGATTTATACCACAAACTTCTACCAGATTATGCCAATGTGTGGGACAAGGAAATGATTTGATTTGTTTTTGTTTATGTTTTTCTTGCTGATCCTATCTGATCCAATTTCATAAATTACACGTCAGAGAAGGGCAAAATTGACTACAAGATACTATTATTGAAATGCCAAATGTAGGGTAGCACATATTATATTTTTTTGCTGACGGGGCAGCACATATTATATGGTTTTACAAATATAGACAATTTTTTAGTAGCTAGAGGAAATTGAGGATCTAAGATGCCAAAATGGGCTATACCTCATTAATAAATTCAAGACCATCGTTGAAGACAAAAAATGAGTGATTTAATTGAAGTCATCTATTTATTTATTAGAAAAAAAGAAGCAAAGCCAACCTAATTAATTAGTTTCGTCATTTGACCACTGGTTTCAATATAGTGGTTTTAGATATACCACAGTTTCAATAAACTGATGTTGTGGTTTTTGGCCCATAGTTTATGATAATTGACTTTGTGTTGGTTACAGCTCATAATGTTCAAGCATACACTTGATCTATTTTATTATATGCATGTCATTTAAAATTGTTTTAGAGATATCATATTTGAATAACCATTTTTAAAATAATATATGGAACAACTAAAGTATAAAAAAATGTAATTATTAATATAAAAATTCATTTAGATTAATTTGGTGGTGTATATTCGATTATCTTTAGTATCAATTTGGATGTGTTGGTTTATCTTTAAAAAAAAATTATTAACACAAAAATAATAAAAATACAATTAAAGTATGTGCTAGTTTATATTTTATTGATCTATCATTTATTGACAAAAGTAGTTGATGTAAGCTTAAAAGTTGAAAATGATAGATAAATATATTTTTTTCCTTACAAAAAATCAACTATTAATAAAATGAAAATGAGAGAGAGTCAACTATTCTAGATACTAAATAATTAAGATATACAATGAAAATGTCCCGTAGGCAGAGTGAGAATAGGTTAGTCTAGTTAGACTTTGTAAGTTTAAAATTGGTTTGTAAAAAATATTAGAATTATGTTCTTCTTTCAACAGTTTTTCTCGCTCCCAATTGAAAAAACGTATATATTCTTGTGTAATTTAAGTCATGCATTCTACTTGAGTTAACTCATGCAGAATTTATAACTAGCGTGTGTTGACTCATACAGCGTGACTTAAGTCACGCATGTGTATTTACGTCTTTTCAGTTGAAAGCGATAAAAAATTATTAGGAGAAAAGCAGAATTTAAAATTTTAAGGTTTAAGTCTGACCTAAGGTTTGTTATGGACTTATTATTTAGGTCTGAGTCTGATATTTTGAAAGCTTTATATGATTTAATAACATTTTTTCAATGATATTGTGTTAGAATTTTCTTCTTGTTAAAACTAGAACCCTGGAACTTAAACTTCTAAACTCCTATGATTCATCAACTCAAACCAATTGAGTTACACTTGTTAGCTTGTTTAAAAGTCTATTTCATATGAACATATTTAAATAAGTAAAGTGATTTAAGTTTAAATAGACTAATGAACCAATAGATCTATGCGATTGAACTTCATTTAGATATGTAACATGAATTTTTAGAGAATTTAACTTATATATATATATTATATGGTTAATTAAGTAAATGGTTCATATAAATATCCAAAATTTTGTTTTTAGTCCCAATAAAAAAATTTGCATTTTTTAGTCCCTGTAAAATTTTGCGTCAACGTTTTTAGTCCCTGTAAATATTTTTCAATAACATATTTAGTCCCTAAAATGCTAAAGAAAAATGTTACATGGACTAAAAAATACGATTTTTTTGTAGGGGCTAAAATTGAAATTATGAAATTTATCGAGACTATTTACTTAATTAATCCTATATTATATTATAGTTCAATTTTTCTTCCAAAAAAAATTATAATTCAATTCTAGTTTATAACAATACATTTGAAGTAATATTCTAGTTTATAATTATAGTTCAATATATTATTGTGAAAAGCTAATGTATATTAATAAGCTTAAATTATTGAAAATATTAACAAATTTATAATTTAATTTAAAGTACAAAATAAAACATAATAATATTAATAGAAAGGCTTGAGTCTTATATGCCTAAGATTTTTTTTTTCTTTTTTTATAGCTAGTGGCATGACGTTTTTAGCTAAATAAACTTCTAAAAAAAAACCTAAGCATTCTCTATTAAAAAAAAGTTTGGCATGATTTGTCATAGCCTAGACCATAGGCTCCTGTAAATCGATCTTACTTTTTCCATCCCTATCCATAAGTGCAGATAAGTTACTAGGGACATTATTTGCAGGGATCTGGGGTTCGAACCTGGATTCTCCACTCTTTTAAACTTAAATGTGTGAATCTAACTACTAGACTACTTGAAGAAAAAAAATTACGAAAATGTGTTTACGGTGGTAGGTAATATTCCCACCTTACAATCAATTTTGTAAGGGATGCATCAAATTCAACTTAAGTTATCCACATATATCTAAGATCACATTTTTGATGATTAGTCGTGAGTGTGAAATAGTGTGTCAAAGTGCAAACCATGTAAATTAGCTATGATTAAATCAAGAACTATGTATTTGTTTTGCTGTGTTCTTTGTTAATGAATTATTTTATGAAATATTCTCATGTTGTCGGAAATTCAAAACTAGTTTTCTACTAGTTTTTGAGAAAACATGCAAAATGTATTTGTTGTTTAAATTTTCAATGGACCACGAACGCCACTAAAATAATACTTCCATCCTTTGACTGTAAAGTGAATTTGTTCTCAATATATCTTTCCCTGTCGTGGAAATGAAATGTTTGTCAAAAATCATTTTGATTTTAAAAGAATTATTTTAATGAAAAACTTATTGAGCAATTTAATTATGTGAGGTCTAGGATTGATACACATATGTTGTTGATTACTCTTTGTGATTGAAAATACTCGTGTGAGTGTTTGCTACGCATGAAAATATAACTGTAGATTTTATGACTTGAGCTTTTTGAAATATTTTATGTTAGGATTATGTGTTTTGCCCGATCTTAGGCATTTTGATAAATTTTGAAATTCATATGGAATAAAAAATGAATTCGTCTGAAAGAAAATTTGAATGTACCTCGAGAGTTATCAAAAATCACCAAGGGAATTTATTTGTCATTAAACCGACATTTTGAGAATTGTGGTATCAGAGCACGTCAATAGGTTTAATTCAAGGGGATGTGAGTCGAGTGCTCAGAGCTGATCAAGAGTCATGTTTACTGGGCATAAATGATCGGTGTCCTTATGTACTATGTGTTTTGTTTTATTTTGTTTAAGGTAAAACCTTATATGCTTAGTTAGTTGATTGTTCATTGATATGAAACAATTTGTTGTAGCACCTTAGTAGAAGGAGTAGCTATAACTTATAACATTACTCAAATGCGGTTGACGAGTTTCTTTTATCCCTTTCATAAGCAACAACTTAGAGAAGACATGTTTGCAGTGAGTCAGGAATGAGAAGCATTCAAAGTAGTATCAAGGTTGGAAGCTACATTGATTGAAGGCCACTCGTAAGTGTGAAGTTTTTATGGACGAACGTCCGACTGATAGAAGGTCAAAAGTAAAGAGTTATGTTTAGGAATCTTTGAATAATGTGTTGGATGTTTGCTCTGGTGAGTTTCATGATGAAATCAGGTGGAGTTGGAAACTGTTGAATTGATATGACTATTGTGAGATGGTGCATTAGGTAGAGCTATCATTCATGACAAATGTAAAGTTTTGGATATGAGAGGAGATGCTTGTTCTGGAGTTAAGGGGTGTTGCACATTGGAGTGGACCTTGTAGTATGAAGTAACATATTGAAATATAACAATTATCTTGAAAAGTGGGACTAAGTGTTTAATCTAGTTCGATCGAGACTCGTCTATTTTAATGATGGATCTCTTGATGAGAAAAACTCAAAACCAAGTGTTTTACAGATGGGCGTTGAATGTGTATTTTAATGTCATTTATCATGCATGTGTGCTATGCATGTTCTATTTATGCAATTATATTGTTTTTAAATCACGATCCTCTCCTTTTTCGCGGAAATATAGGCGTGGGTATCCCAAACTTTCTTAAAGTCTTAGTCGTAGATATCACAACGATGTTAAAGACATTGCGAGGAGATGACTTGGTTGGCGATCAGAAGCGGTAGGGATTTATAGCATTGGTCGGTTCTAGTACCATATCATCTTAGTTTAGAGTTAAAGACCCGTTTAGATATTTGGCTGTAGAGTCTGTTATGTTCATTCTTCTCTACTTTTGTTTAGGCGCCGATGTAAATGATACTGCAATAAAAAAAAATACACTTTTTTTTTACATAAAGAGTATCATTGGATGAAATATGTAACTTTAAAATGTGCTTATAAGTGGTGAGCATTATCCACCCTACAAACTAATTTTTCAATGGTTGACTTAGATCCATCTCAAAATTTATTAAGCCTATAGTTTTTACAACATTCCAATGACCAAAAAGTACCAAATAGTATTAGGTAAATACCATGTGAATCGTTGTTGTGTTAAGTGTAACAAAATATGTAATGAATAATATTTGGTTAATGAAAAAAACATAACATAAGGTTTAACTGATATAATCAGAATTAAACAACATAAATAATAAAAGATATGTTTTTCATCAAACGACTATGCACTTTCGACATAGTTGAATTGAATTATTTTGGTCATCATGACTTGGTTTTGCATATGCACACCAAATTGTCATGATTAGCTTTTTAAAATTTGAAGTGGATTTAATTTCATGGTTCAAATATTTGTCTTGTATTTTTTATATATTATCAGTGACAAAGTTGTCATGTGTTTTTTTTATGTTAATTAATGACAAATAATTTTTATGTATCAATGATAAACATGTCTATCATGTTTTTTATATTAATCGATGAAAAATATTAATCCTTTATTTTTTTTATGTATTAGTGACAAATATTTATTTTGTATTCTTTAATAATTGTAGGAGACATATATTTTCTCCTTTTTTATAGATTAATAAGTGACAATATTTGTTATTAGAAAAATGCTAAATTTAGCGAGAAAAAACTTCACGAAAACATAACGACTAATACACTTTGTATATTTTAGCCATTTAAATGATCACTCTTTCTCTCTTGTTTTCTAGTGCATCAACAAAATTGACATTTGAATAAAACCTACTCTTAATAAATAATAATATACTCCAAATTATTGAACACTTTTTTTCATATTATTATGAAAGACCGAACACAACTAAATCAACAAAATTGACATTTGAATAAAACCTACTCTTAATAAATAATAATATACTCCAAATTATTG
>Ga0099826_10002619_pt1 | contig 11726 bp, 7 predicted proteins | sample Mtrugardesep15_FD_76830 | JGI IMG/M metagenome (GOLD analysis project Ga0099826, IMG submission 76830) | Root nodule microbial communities of legume samples collected from California, USA - M. trunc garden sep15 | ecosystem: Host-associated > Plants > Roots > Nodule | place: USA: California...
GCACATGGCCTTTTATTGAAGCTGTAAGAGCTGCATGGAAAGCTGTTGATGCTGGCTCTTCTGCTGTTGATTCTGTTGTTGAAGGTTGCTCCACTTGTGAGAAACTCAGGTGTGATGGAACAGGTTGTGAATTTGAATCTTTGGAACTTAATTAAGCACTTATTCAATAAGCGCTTATTCTATAAGCTATTGCAAGGAACATATAAAAATAAGTTGAAAACATCTTATGGCATGCTTGTTTATAAACAATTGAACTTTTGAGTAATAACGTGTTCCGTTCTTGCTGCATGCTTGATTTTATTCGGAGAATGTTATTGACATGACTTTATAGCAAGAGTTTGTTATTTTGATATGCTTTAGTATTATAACAGACAATTTATATATTCTTTGAATCTCAGCAAACCTGTTATTAAACTGCAACATTTTATTGTGGCTTTTGAAAGTAACTTACATAGAAGATCAATGTTGATAGTTATGGTTGCTTGACAAGAAGAGGAGAATTGTGAAGAAAATATTGATACTGTTTTTCGACCCTGTTTGGATCAGCTTATCTACAGACCTAACAACTTGTGACACTTTTTGGGAGAGCTTATTAAAAGAGCTTATAACATGTTCATAAACTATTTTTCAACTTATTTTCATAACCTCTTCACGATGGCATATGAAAACATCTTATACATTATAAGAAAACAATTTGACTTTATTTTCTCTTTTCTTATGGAAACAACCTCTTCATAAGCACTAATATTGTAAGTGCTTATTCAACAAGCACTTAATTTAGCTATTTGTTCGAACATGGTTTTTTACACTCTCTTTCTAAACACACGTGCGCACGCGTGCAAGATTTAGTTCTTTTGAGGTTGTTTGTTCATGTTAAGTGTGTTTGGGCATGTCTTCTGAGTATCCTATGCTTAACAGTTGGTCCGGGTGGGAGTCCCGATGAGAATGGAGAAACAACGATGGATGCTCTGGTTATGGATGGGGTAACTACCAATTACCATTTTGTGTTGCTTTTAATTATTTTCTGTCTTTCATTCTAATTGTTCATACACTGGCATGATATTTGGTCACATCTTCTGCTAAGGGAATGCGTAGGTGACCATGGAAGTTGGAGCTGTTGCCGCCATGAGATATGTAAAGGATGCAATCAAAGCTGCTAGGCTAGTCATGCAACACACTGAGCACACTTTGCTGGTAGGAGAGAGAGCATCAGAATTTGCAATATCAATGGGTCTTCCAGGACCTACAAACTTGAGTTCATCAGAATCTATAGAGAAATGGACCAAATGGAAAAATAGTAGCTGCCAACCGAATTTCAGGAAAAATGTATTACCTGCAAATAATTGCGGTCCGTATCGTCCAACTAACTATCTTGAACTTTCTGATGAAACATGCTCAAGTACTTATGAAAATCAAATATTAAGATTACCTCATGTTGGTCTTCACAGCCATGATACTATATCAATGGCTGTTATTGATAGAGTAAGATCATCGTAACAACATAAAAATTGATATTTAGGAATACAGCTTAAAGTCGTTGCAAATGACAGTTCTTTATTTGTGGTTTAGATGGGGCACATTGCTGTTGGTACATCAACGAATGGGGCAACGTTCAAAATTCCTGGCAGGTAATCTTGTCGGTGTTAATATTAGAAGTTGGAAGATCATCTCATTTCTCGAATGGCCAAAAGTTTCAAGCTATTTTTTTCTTTTTAATTTTTCAAAAGCCACTATCCGTTTATTTATATTTTAATTTTATTTTTTCAATTGTAACAAATCCATGATAGCTCTCATCTCTGCTGTACTTGAGATATGTTTGGCTTTAGCAAATCGACTCGTTTTATTATATTTTCAATGGCAGAAGTTATTCCACTTGAGCCATGCAAATTGCTTCTATCAATTCCCAAATACACATACTGCTCAATGTATATGATAGACACCAACTGATCCTACTAGAAGACATAGGAAAAATCCCAAATTACAGCAGAACTCCTAGAGTATTCGATAGACTCTAGACTCTCCCAATGCCAAAAGGTCCCAAGTCTATACAAAACGACAGGATGATTATAGGCAGCATGCCTTATTTAGCGTAACTATTTCAACAGACCCACTAACTAACCTATTAACTAACAAACAACTTAACGAACAAGTAACAAATTCTTAACTAACAATAGCAGACCTATCAGGATACAACACACACTGCTAATGCAGAAGATCATGGTTATCAAATTGAGATTTAAATTGTGAATCGGAAACCTATTTTCTGAATCGTGAATCGAATCTTATTATGAATTGAAAGATATACTACCGATAAAAATGTGACATTTAAAGTAAAACAAAGCAACATAACAAATTAATTCAAGATTGTTGTCATAAATCAAATGATAAAAGAAAAGTGGCTGACTATACAAAGTTGACAAAAAAGGGCTGACTGAACTTAGGTAGTGATTAATTGGAACGAATCCGAATTCTTCATAGTGAACGGGGATTCAAAATGTGATTCATATGATCCAAAATGGATACATACTAGAAATTTGTATGTATTGAGTTCAGTTTTGTATCCTATCGATGAGACGACAGCTTGCATGTATCATAAGATACCAATAACCATGCAAATGATATTAATCACTGTTATATATTTTTTTTTCCTATGGATGCTTCGAATAATTGAGTTTTCTTTTGAATTTTTTTCTTGATTGTAGGGTAGGCGATGGTCCCATAGCTGGATCCTCAGCATATGCAATAGACGAAGTTGGCGCATGTTGTGCAACTGGGGATGGCGACATCATGATGCGCTTCCTTCCATGGTAGTACGGAAACTCCGTAGTTCCTTTCGTTTAGACTCTGAACTGCTTTGCATTTGATTTTTTTTCCTTCTCAATATTAAAATTGTATAGTAATTACTGGTCCTAACAAACGTGTAGCCAAGCTACAAGTAGCCTGTTGGTAGTTTCTTTACCTTGTTGATAGTTTCAACTTCGACTAGCGTTTTTCTTGTAAAGTTACAGCTTTTATCAATCATTTTATGTGTTTTCTCGTGTGAACTTTCAAGATTAACACTTCATTTCAATTTCAGCTATCAAGTTGTGGAAAGCATGAGGTTGGGAATGGAACCCAAACTTGCTGCTAAGGATGCAATAGCACGAGTAACTAAAAAATTTCCAGACTTTGTGGGAGCTGTTGTTGCCCTAAATAAAATTGGGGAACATGCTGGTGCCTGCCATGGTTGGACATTTAAATATTCAGTAAGGAGCCCTGCAATGAAAGATGTAAAAGTCTTTACTGTGCTACCCTGAAAGATAGCATGTTCAAGAAATTGGTACCGTTCAACATTTAAATTTAAGTGATTATTAATAGTATTGGTTGATGAAATTTGATGCAAACAAATGTGCTTAAAATGTTACAACTTTTGTGATATTAATTGAGCATTTAACAGGGATTGTGCAAGATCGATCGATCTTTTCTCATTTCTATCAACATCAATGCTTGCATGAAAATTTTAGACTACGTTTCAATTTTGCCAGTGTGAGAAGTGAAATTAATCACACTCACCTGCATAACTATTTGCACTAACATCTCTCTTCCATGATATGGTTGTAGAAGTGAAAAACGGAGGGACAAAATTCAAAAGGGCAAAAAGGAAATCTTGATAAAATAGGGATTCAGCTATCATGGGGGTGCTCGAATAGTATGTGATGTTCGGTCGAGTATTTAAATGACTTGCTTCATCTCCTTGATAGCTAACTTTTAAGGCAGGATTAACATGTGCATGTAATATCAAAACATTTTCTGCTATCATCCATATAGCATTAGAATTGGATCTCATTATACTTCCCCTTTAACTCTGTCATCACTTATTTTTCCCACTATTTTCTTCCAAAACCAATGTTCCTGCCACACTTTCTCCATCTGTTCAAGTGGCACATTTTTTGTCTCTGGTAGGAAATAATACACAAACACAGTCATCACCACCACCCAACCTCCAAAGAAGAAGAAAATCCCAGACTTGAAGTGGCAAAGCATGGATAGAAAAGTCTGAGCAACAATAAAAGTGAAGAGAAAACTCACTGCTACTGTGATGCTTTGTCCAGCTGATCTAATCTCCAATGGAAAAATCTCACTTGGTACTAACCAACCTAGTGGACCCCACGACCATCCAAACCCAGCAACATAAATACATATCATTATCAAAACCATATAAGCATACCCTTTACTTAATCCACCATGATCTTTCAGATGAACTGCCATTATGCCTCCAACTATACATTGTGACGCAAACATTTGAATGCCTCCGACTATGAACAAGGTTCTTCTTCCAAGTTTATCTACTATGAGCATTGATATGAACGTTGAACCGGTACCTACTATTCCTGTCATGACAGATGATAGAAGCGATGCACTTTCTCCTAACCCAATTGTTCTGAAAAGTAAAGGCGCATAGAAAGCAATGACATTGATCCCCGTTACTTGTTGGAAAAATGGTATTGCTATTGCCATTACAAGTTGGGGCCTATATCTTCTTTTCAATATAATCTTAAATGGTTGTTGTGAACTGGTTTTTGAAGTAGAACTTGCTTTAGTGAGGTCGTCGAGTTCTGCTTCCACGTCTTCTATGCCTCGGATTCGTTGAAGTATTCGCTTCGCCTTTTGATGATCTTGGGTGGTTTGGATTAGGCTATTGGGAGTTTCTGGTAGGAAAAGTGCACCTAGTGTTAGGAAAGAGGCCGGAACTGCTGCCAAGGCTAGGGATACTCGCCAACCCCAACCGCCTTCAATCTTTTCTGTTCCATAGTTGATTAGATTAGCAGACAAAGCGCCTATACCAATGCTTAATTGGAAGCCATTGTTTATTGCCCCTCTAAATCTAGGTAATGCCATTTCTGAGAGATATAGAGGAACTGCCTGCCAAATTAGGACATAATGTGAAAGAAGTTGTAGTCTAACTGTAATTAGAGCATGACAATTTATGTTAGACAAGTCTATGTTAGAGATTTAGATAAACTTCTTAGATATTTGTTTGGTTCAGATTGGATTAATTACTTATACTTTAAATGAAGATGTGACACTTGACGTGAATTCCATATCAATGCCATGTCGCTACGGGAAAAAGTGTCTGGTCTCCTTGCTATTTGACATGATTTTCTATGGGGTTCGATCAGGGTAAATGTTTTTGGGAAAGCAACTCCTTGCCTTATACCCAACAATTTATAACAAGCAATTTTCTCTTTGGAAATGTGACTTTGACGTGTTACAATTTCAAGGACGAAATTGATAATTAGTGAAAATCAAGGACTAATTTGATTGATAGTTTCAGTGATAAAACTCCCTATTCACACACTCCCTGTAAGCTTCAGAAGTGGTAAATGAGAGTCACTGAAAATTGAGATATAGAAGTTAATTTCAACTTATTTGAAAAACTATTGTTTCAAAATCTCTTGATTATTATGAAACTGTTTTAGTATTTCTATAAGTGTTTGAAAAAAAAAGGGTGACAGGAAAGAAAGATTGGCTACCTGGTTAGCAAAACCAACCCCTACTCCAAGCAAAAGTCGACCGACTATGAGCATGTACACGTTAAAAGCTGCACCTCCAAGGGCTGTACCGGCGAGGAACGCAGCACCACCTGCAACGATAGACGGCTTGCGACCAAAGACTCTGGTGACATAAGAAGCAAAGAAGGAAGTAACAAAACCAGCAACATAAAGAGAGGATGTAAAAGAAGTCAGTAGTTGACTGTCAAACATGCAATAGTTGCTAACTTTATCATCTGATTTCATCTTAAGATATATGTTGTGGAAGAATTTATTCAGAAATGGTTCCATCGATGTCACTCCACCTGTTATACCAATGTCATAGCCAAATATAACACCTCCCATAGCAGCCATCATACAAGAGAGAACAACATAAAGAGTTATCCTGCCATTGTTCTTTTGTTCACTTGGACATGTTATAGCCAATCCAACTCCCATTATTAACTTTTTTCTTTAAGCTTACACAAGTAGAAGCTTAGAAGAGAAAGAGTTCGTGGTTTGCATATACAAAGATAAATAAGAAAACAATGTCTCTTGACTTGCACAGTCAATTGGTAGCAATGAACATGAAGTCCAAGTGGGGTATGGTAAACTTCAAAACAGTTTATTAGTTTGAATGTTCAACATAATTTGCTCATTGATGGAATAATTTATGTAGAGTTTATCTAGTAGGAGTATACCCTTAAGTTGCTTACAACTTATTTCTATGTAAGCTTTTCGGATTAGTTTTTTTACATAAACACTTAAGTAAGTTCCTATAATAACTTATTGATGATACTAAAAGAACTTCCATGCATATGGCATGTCTCTTTCAAAATAGTTGGTACTAATTTTCTACTTTGTAAGGTCAAAGTTGCACATCAGCAATGCCTCTACAATAATTGGAGAAAAATCATTGTCATTGTATGTGTACCAAGTATGACAGGGACTTAATTCTAACCATATGTTAGAAACAAAATCTACAATTTGAATGGTGATTTCTTTTGCAATGAGATGGTTGGCTGGTTGTGACCAATTTTATCAAGGATTTATGGATTTTGGCATATTAATATTTTATATCCTAGTTTTACAAGGAACATCACACGTTTAGTTGAATTTCTATGAATGAGATAAGAGTGGAAAAGGAAGGGTTGAATCTTCAAATGCAAATCTCACCAATAATATCTATTTAAATAAAAATGCTTGTGACTTGTGCAATAATTGAGTCTCAACCAATTATTGCACATTTCAATAATCGAAATGTGAACCACCAATCTTGATCAAACAGTCAAGATTTACAATAGCATGATTGTGTGAATGTAGACAATCTATTTTTGTTGGAGAAGGTTTTTTTGTAGCCATTTAATCTTCTACATATAATTAATGGGGTCATATTTTCTGGTTTTCATTTTGTTACTTCTAAGGACTCACATACCTTAAACACATAGTTAAGGATTCGATCTCTAACTTACATATACAGAAAACGTCATTGAAAGGGGAGAATCCAGCTTGTATGATCAAGAATTCGTAATTGATGTTATTTATTTCTTAAGGCTATAATATTGTTATAAAAATATATATCAACTGGTCCGATTCATGTATATGTTTGTCCACACACAAATATGTATGTAATGAGTTGAAAAATAACTTTGTTTTCTTTGCAACATTCTTCTAAAACCAGCAGGTTTGAGAAACCATTTTGGTAGCACTTAAAAAACTACATTAATTAGTTAAGACACCACTGTTGGTCTACTACCTTAACTCTTGTCTCAACAATTCTCTTCCAAAACAGATGTTCTCTACACACCTTAACTTCTTTTTGATATTGATTGGAATGAAGCAAAGTCAAAATAACGGTGTGAATGTCTGTTGACTTGAACAGTCAATTGGCAGCACTCTGAACATGAAGTCCTGGTGGGGTATAGTAAACTTTAGAAAGTTGATGATTGTTTTGAATGTTCAACATATTGGTCATTGGAGTAGCTTTTGTAGAATGTTTTGAAATATTTATTTAGAGTTTACTTGAGCTTATTTTACAACATAAACAGACTTGACAAAAAGTTATTTTCATCTTATTTCAAAGTAAGTTTTTTATTTTTTTTTTTATTTTTTTATATATATATAGTTCGAATCCTGTTGAAAAAAAATCAATATCAATTCATTTATCTTTCGACCAAATTCGAATTTATCGAGATTTCTTTCTCTTAAGAATCGGAAAATTAAGATAAAAAATTTTGTAAGCTTTTCAAACTAGTTTCTAAATACTCACTTAACTAAGCTTCCTACCAATACAAAATAGTTTATCCAATAATAGTGCTCTTTTATACACACTATCTAGAGATCGAACTCACAATCACACGCTTAAGAAACTCAATTATTTGCAAACTGTGTGATAGTAAATTAAAGTAAATATTGAAATAATTTAACATGACTTTTAATGTACTTTATTATGATTTAAAATTTAAAATAGAGAAAAATAATTGTATGTATGCTGAGTGTGACAGGGACTTGCTTCTAACCATATGTTTAGAAACAAAACCAACGTTTTGAATGGTGATTTCTTTTGGAAGGAGATGGTTGGTTGGTTGGGACCAATTTCATCAAGGATTTATGGATTTTTGTCATATTAATATCCTAATTTTACATGGGACACCACACGTTTAGTTGAGATTCTATGAATATAAGATAAGTTTAGAAAGGAAGGGTTGAATCTTCAATTGCAAATCTCACCAATCATATATAGCCACTACTTGCATGCCCCTTTCACCCTTTGAACAAGACTCTGATGTTAATTTAATACTTAGAATTAGAAAGAGATAAAAGAAAACTATATGTTTCATAAAAAATAAAAAATAAACTATATGTGAAAGAACATTTGGATATAAATGGTTTATCAGACAATATGATTGGTGAGATTTATGATTACATATTATCATGTCATTGACCCATATGATTTATTTTACCTAGTAATTGTGTTGTGTATAAACATTTGTCCTAGATTTTTATTTTGTCTACTGGTTTTGTTGGAGCTATGATTTGCCATGCCATGTGAAACAATTCCATTCTTCAATGTTACTCTACCTTTGGACACTACAAAACAATTCCTTTCTTCTCTTCCAAGGTAACTCTATTGAGAAGAAAGGAATCTTTCATGTCTTAGCCAACAATCCATTTTGATTCCTTTGTTCTTATTCTCTCTTTATAAATACAATCTTTCACATCTTCATTCATTCATTCCCAAACAACTTCTTTCTAGCAAATTCAAAATGGCCATTACTCACTTCTTCATACTCCTTTTCTTTTTCCATCTCGTTGTGTCTCTCTCTGTAGTCTAGCTCTATTAACGGTTAAATCCACCGTTGAAGGCGGATTTAATTGTTGATAGAGTTAAAACACGGAGCCAGATCCTTGACGAGTATCATTTCATTTGTTGACACATATTATATAAGGAAAGTAAGTAGTTGTTTGGTTCTGCTTTGATCAAAATTGATTATGATTGAATTAACTTTTGCTGAATTGATTTTAGTTAAAATTAAATTGAATGTAAAACTATTTATGTTTGGTGCATACATGTAAAATTGATTTTTATCAATTCATAATGTTTGAATTGCTTAAACCAAAATTGCTTTTTAGGTGTGTAATTACTTTCACGTCACTTTTTTTTGGACAGAAATGCCACTGGGTTTGTGATGTTTATTTTGTCACCTAATGCTTTGTTGAATCTTGGATTTTAGTTCATCTAGTTGTTTACAGAAACCATGCATTCTTTGTTACTTTGATTTGTTTTTAAGTATTATTTATTGATTAAATTTTCAGATTTGTTATGGTGTATATATTTCCTTCTTGTATAATGTATTTGAAAGTGGATATGAATTCTTGCCTAATTTCTGTTAGAGGTTTGCATATATTATACTGAGCTTCCTTTCATATGGCATGTCTCTTTCAAAATAGTGTGGTACTAACTTGTAACTTAATGTATATGTTTATGTTTCAAAATAATCCAACCTTGTTTTATATCATTTCGTCCAATTCATGTATATGTTTATCCACACACATATATGTATGTAATAATGAGCTGAAAATATACATTTTTTCTTTGTTTTTTCTTTCATTCTTCCAGGAAACCAGTAGGTCTGAGAAGATATTTCGGTACTTACTACATTAATTAACTCTGTATCACTGACGCTTCAGATTGAAGACGTGTCTGGTGTCCGACATTGACAAATGTGGTTACATTAAAATATTCCACCTTTTCAAATTACTATTGGTGTCGACGTGTCAATCAAAGTGTCGAATCCATATTTTGTCAATGCGAAATTAGTTAAGGCACCACTGTTTGTCTGCCTTCAATCTTGTCTCCAACAATTTTCTTCCAAAAAAAATGTTCTCTCCAAACCCTATCCATTTGCTCAATTGGAACATTCTTTGTTTCTGGTAACAGAAAATAAACAAACACTGTCATCAGAACCACCCAACCTCCGAAAAAGAAGAAAGTTCCATACTTGAAATGACATAACATACTAAGAAAAGTTTGAGCAACAATGAAAGTAAACAGAAAGTTCACTGCAACTGTAATACTTTGCGCGGCTGATCTAATCTCCAATGGAAAAATCTCACTAGGAACCAACCATCCTAACGGCCCCCACGACCAAGCGAATCCGGCAACATAAATGCATATCAAAATTAGAATCAAATATGCATATTTCTTGCTTATTTCACCATGATCACCAAGTTGTGATGCCATTATACTTCCTATTAGAATTTGTGAGCAGAACATTTGAATTCCACCTGATATGAACAAAACTCTTCTACCTAGTTTATCAACAATGAGCATTGATATGAATGTTGATGTTGTACCTACAATCCCTACCATAACTGCAGACAAAAGTGAAGCACTTTCACCTAATCCGATGGTTAAAAATAGGATCGGAGCATAAAAGGAAATGACATTGATTCCTGTGAATTGTTGGAAAAACGGTATAGCTATTGCCATAACAAGTTGAGGTCTATATTTTCTTTGTAAGATGTTCTTAAACGGATGTTTGATAGAATTTGACATGATACTTGCTTCAATAAGGTCCTCAAATTCTTGTTGAACATCATGTGTGCCTCTTATGGATTGCAGCATTAACTTAGCTTTTTGATGGTTTTTGCTGTTTTGGATTATGCTGTTTGGTGTTTCTGGAAGGAAAAATGCTCCTAAAGTGAGGATTGAAGCTGGAACTGCTGCCATGGCTAGAGAAATTCGCCATCCCCAACCGTCTTTGATCTTTTCTGTACCAAAGTTGATTAAATTTGCTGACAGAACACCGATTCCAACACAAAGCTGGAAGCCAATGTTGATTGCTCCTCTATATCTTGGAAGTGCCATTTCTGATAGATATAATGGGACTGCCTGCACAAGAAAAGAAACTTTTGATCCATCTAAAGTTTATGTTAATGTTACCAAGATAATAGTTTCCAATCCAAAGAATTGAAGAGCTTAACAACTATACATTCACTCCTTAAACATGTTTTACACTGACATAATGACGATTAAAAGTTCAAAATTGGATGAGATATTACCTGAAAATGAGTTTAAAAGTGAGAGACATTCCTCATCTCACAAGTCGGTTTTGTATGGTTGAGTTAGACTCAACCCAAATTTTAAGATAGTATTAAAGGTTATCCGAAATCCGCTGAGCTACCCGGCCCGCTATCGAGCCACTCACGAACACTCTATCCGGGTTTGGGGGTGAGGGGGTCTTGAGAAGTTCGACGTTTGATGAAATATTGTATGAAAATTAAGTTAGAGACATCCCTCACCTCTACAAGTCGGTTTCAAAGGCTTAAATTAGAGACAACACAAATGTTAAGAGATCCTATCATAAAATTTTAAGACATCCCTCATCGTCTTAGTGCATCTATTATAGTCTAAAATTAAAAAGTGAAGTGTGTTAGGAGCTCTACACCGACTAGATAAAAATATTCATTGTGGTACGTAAGCCTTGAAACTCTTCCACCTAATAGATCGGTCTTGTCCTAGCAGCGTGTCATAATGGCAGCCATATATTAACTTACATATTTATGTCACTATCACTAAAATTTATAAATATGTGGCCTAAAGAGTGCCATTATCTCTCTTTTTCATTATTGACATGCAAATCAAATAAATTTAAAAAACATTGTAATTGGAGAAAGATTATACCTGATTAGCAAAGCCAATTCCAACTCCAA
>Ga0099826_10002620_pt1 | contig 11725 bp, 6 predicted proteins | sample Mtrugardesep15_FD_76830 | JGI IMG/M metagenome (GOLD analysis project Ga0099826, IMG submission 76830) | Root nodule microbial communities of legume samples collected from California, USA - M. trunc garden sep15 | ecosystem: Host-associated > Plants > Roots > Nodule | place: USA: California...
CAATACTCTTTATGCAGAGAATGCAAATCTCTCAAAAGAAGAAGACTTTTGAGTGATATTTAGCAATATTTGGGACATGGCAGCTTCTTCTGATTTTGAAATTTCAATCAAAACCAAAATTTCTTGAAAAAAAATTCTGAAAATGGCCTATTAGGGGTGTTTTCCGGAAAATAAAAATTTTACGAGGGTCCAAATCAAACCGAAAATTTTATAGGGGCAAAAACCAAAAATGACATATATTACAAGGATGAAAAACACTATTAACCCAAATATAAATGGTTGTTAGACAGCATCTTTTCTGTTTGTTGCCTTTCTTTAAAGAAAAAAAGAATTTAAAGCATCTTTTAAAAAATAAAATGAAATAAAAATTTACATTATCCCAGTGAAGGAATTAAAAATAATTCGAAAGCATCTTCTCCTTATCCTCAAAATTATTCCATAAAAAATCCATGATTACATATTGGCATCAATCATATACAATTGCAATACACATTGTAGTGGGAAGATAATTTGTACATATAGGAAAAAGCACGTTATTTTCACATAATTACAATCTTGAGGTCTGAATTGTATCCAATAATTCCTAGTGCATACTTACTGCAAGTCAAATACTAACATTTCCACATTTCATAATTTCAACTATATACACTATAACGCTGGAAGTGGACCTAATAAAATTAATTATGCATTCACATGACGTTTTTCTTAGCTCAACTACACGTAGAAATTATTGCCATAAAACTAATCCTAAGAATTACTACCCTATGAAGCACGGGCACTCCTCCAAATAGACATGTCTCTGTGTCGAATACGTGTCGTGTCCGACACGACACATATAATTACACTGAATTATTTGATTTTCTCAAATTATTAGCAGTGTTGGAGTGTCAGTGTCTATATCGTGTCATAGTCTGTGTCCTTGCTACTAACTAGTAATCCAGTATATATTTTTATTTTATTCTTTAAGGAAGTAATCCAGTATATATTAACAAGCTAGAGAAACATTTTATCACAAAACATGAGAAAAGACATCATGCAGTCTATGATGTCCCTCTTAGCAACTTTTGTTCTGCTATCTGTTCCACTTTCCACTTCAGTTTCAATTGAAGAAACTTTCAATAAGTGCTTATCACTTCATGCTCAAATTCCAAACCAATTTCCCTCTTCAATCTACACCTCAACCAATAAGTCCTACACTTCAATCCTTGAATCCACTGCTCAAAACTTAAGGTATTTATTGCCTTCAGTGCCAAAACCAGATTTCATATTCACACCATTCCATGACTCACAAGTCCAAGCAGCTGTGATATGTGCAAAACAACATGGTATTCATATGAGAATACGCAGCGGAGGACACGACTACGAAGGTCTTTCTTATGTTTCTCTTATCGAGAAGCCGTTTATGATCCTAGACCTGAGTAAACTACGTGCAGTAAATGTTGATATTCCACATAACACAGCTTGGATTCAAGCGGGCGCAACTATTGGTGAAGTCTATTACAAAATTTCCGCGAAAAGTTCAGTTCATGGCTTCCCTGCAGGCCTTTGTACATCTTTAGGTATCGGTGGCCTCATTACCGGAGGCGCTTACGGTTCTATGATGAGAAAGTATGGCCTCGGTGTTGACAACGTTGTTGACGCTAAAATCGTTGATGCTAATGGAAAAATTCTTGACAGAAAAGCAATGGGAGAAGACCTATTTTGGGCAATAAGAGGAGGCGGAGGAGGCAGTTTCGGAGTTATTCTCTGGTGGAAGATCAAATTAGTTCCTGTGCCAAAAACTGTGACAGTTTTCACAGTAACAAAGAGTCTAGAACAAGGTGGAAACAAACTTCTTTATAGATGGCAACAAGTAGCACCAAATATTGATGAAAATCTCTTCATCAGAGTCTTGATTCAGCCTGGCAATGGTAGTGTTCCAGGTCAAAGAACTGTAACTACTTCTTACCAAGCTCTATTTCTTGGTGGAGCTAATAGACTTCTCCAAGTAATGAAGCAAAGTTTTCCTGAACTGGGTTTAACAAGAAAGGATTGTTTGGAAACTAGTTGGATCAAATCGGTTCTTTATATCGCCGGTTATCCCAATACAACACCTCCAGAAGTTCTGCTCCAGGGAAAACCTACATCAAAGGCTTACTTCAAAGCAAAATCAGATTTTGTCAGACAAGTGATTCCAGAAACATCCCTCAATTCCCTATGGAAAATTTTTCTTCAGGATGATGGTCCTCTAATGATATGGAATCCCTATGGAGGAATGATGAGTAGGATTGAAGAATCTGCAACACCTTTTCCTCACAGAAAAGGAACTCTTTATAAAATTCAGTACTTATCTGGATGGATTGATGGAGAAAAGAATATGGCAAAACATATGAGTTGGATGAGGAAATTTTACTCCTATATGACTCCTTATGCATCAAAATATCCAAGGGAAAACTATGTGAATTATAGAGATTTGGATATAGGGATGAACAAGAAGAATTGTACAAGTCTTTCTCTTGCTAACTCTTGGGGATATAGGTATTTTAAGAATAACTTCAATAGGTTAGTAAAGGTGAAAACTAAAGTTGATCCATCTAATTTCTTTAGGCATGAGCAAAGTATTCCTCCACTTCCAATTGGTAAGTAAGTGTAGAATGATGGATCAAGTTTTCAATATCACAAATATGGTTAAGTTAAATATGTTTAGTGTTGACTTATGAAGAATAAAGATTGTATCACAAATATTTCTGTTCAATATTGTGCACTGAGAAAAGAGTGGGATAGTGCAGATTTATGATAGTGAGCTATTTTTTATATAAATAATCGGATGCATTTGCACCTCAGTTAGGAGTGCTATCCTATGCTACCATAAATCCATAATATATCAATTTTTAAAATATATAAAAATATAAGGTTGTTTACATAAGATGGTATCAGTGCTAAATTTACAATAATTAGTATGGGCATCTGTGAAAAACACGGTTAGAAATTCGTCTAAATATTTTTGAGAAAAAGTTGATCAATTTAATAAAATAAATGAAATTGTGACTTTTCTTAGATAAAACAATATATAAATCGTACAACTAACAAAACCTCGCAATGTTGATAAAATAAAAACATACGGTGAATGAAAGACTTTTCTTAGATGATTTTGTTTGTTGTCACATTTTAGTAAAATCAACTACACTCCATAAATATTTTGGAACCTTATTTGCAAAAAGGAAAGCTCCAGCACCCTCAAGAAGATTTCTATTCTCTATTCCAGCAATTCCATTTTGTCGGGATGTATTCACATATGAACTTTTGTTGAATACCCCATTTTTAAGAAAATGTTTGACATAAGCATAAGACGAGTGTTCCTTAGGCACCCCAAGTAGTTGCTCTCAGGCACCTATTGAACAACAATTAATCGTTGATCAACACTTTGAGATCGATTGAGACAATTTTAAAATTGATTCATCTTATTATTTAAAAAGTGTGCTATTGTAGAATTCTCATGCTTCCACAACTTGTAATTCAGATATGCTATGTAGACATTTACACCTCCGCCATGATTAAACCATGTTTTCATTTACCGTCTAGTATCAATCTAACAATTTAGGACCACACCGCATGATTTTTCCACTAAGGTGTTGAATCTCTTGGCCATGTCTAACTCTAAATTTATGCTCCATAGGGTTGGCTTTGATGCATCACCTTCCCATGAAAAGTTAGCAGATTTTATTGAAATTGATGCTTTGAGGTTGTAATCAAAGCACTCGTTCTTCAAATTTTCAATTTGCAGTTATGGTGCATCAAGAAAATTAACAATTCGAGCAAATGCAACTTTTGCCAGAATGATCGTCGCAATGACCTACTGGATATCCTTGTAATTGGCTCATGAACAAGGCGCAAAGTTGCAAAAAAAGTGAAAAACATTACTTGCATGCAAAGGAACACATCCAAGAAGTAATATGTTACTCCCTCCATTTCAAAATACATGTCCAATTTTTGCAATGTGCACTATTCACTTGACTTACTTTGACCATATTTTTTAACTAATGTATAAATACAAATATTAGCATTTAAGATGTTCTTTGATTCGTCTCGACAAATATTTTCAAAATATTAAATTTTTATATTTTTTTACTTTAGATAACTAAAGATATTAACAGTCAAAATTGTACATTGACATATATTTTCAAATAGAGTGAGTAGAAGTAACGATTTAGGACCATACCGCATGATTTTTTTCCATTGGGTGATGAATCTCTCAACCTTGAGGACATTAAAAGGTCCCTCATGGTCGTAAAAATTGAAGAAACTATTGTTGGGACCACCACTACAACAGAAACAGCTAGGACATGCACGGATGAATTAATAATAATATCCTCTTTATTTATGATTATCAATTTTCTTTTTTCATTTAAAAAAACGAAAGACACAAAGATTGAAAAAAAAAATGATAAAATAATTAGTAGTGGATGAACATACCATCTATTTTGGTGTATATTCTCTTCATAATTCATTCATAACAGTGCAACTTTCGTCAAAAAAAACTATTAAACTAATACATACATTTTTTTGAGGAAAAATATTTACATATTATTGAGCCTTACTATTTTTTTCTCCAATTTTTACTATTTTTTACCCTTTTGATTTATTAGAATTAAATTTTTAATTATTATATTTTTTAAAATGTTTGAAATGGAAAAATATTTATAAAAAAAAAAAAAATTAACATTTGAGAGCAATTATAAACTACACTTAATAGATTTTTAGATTTTTATACCTTGTATATTTTTTACTCAACTGATTTTGTAGAATCAAAATAGAGATAGTAAGATCACAAAATCGAAAGATTCAATTTAAAATAATATTAAATATATAATATAAAGTACATAAGCCACTTAAAACTTTAATTATACATAAAACAAGAAAGTCTTCTTAAACATGAAGGCTCAAAGTCTTAAATCTTAAACATAAAACATACAAGTAACAAAGCTTAAACATAAAAGACTCAAAGTTTCAAATCTTAATATAAAACAACCAAATTAACAAAATACTCAAAACATATACACAAAATACTCACATAACGAACACGCCAATTATATGGCAGAGCAAAATCGCTTAAACATAAACAATTTTGAAGAAAAAAAATATGTTTAGTTTAAGATTTTATTCAGGATTGAGATCGGTAAGGTATAGCATAATCACAAAATGACAGGATTTTTGGATTATGATAGGGAGTTTAATAACAATGATTCCACACAAGATGACACATTACCCTCCCTCCTTAGTCTTAACTTCTTTGGTCTAAACTCCTCAATTTGATATACTTAACCAACTATAAATGCAACCTCAACAGTACACTTATCAACGTTTGGCATTTAGCTTTGATGGTGGAGGAACCGTTCCAAAAACCTTGTCCCAGAGTGGTGAAGTGACGCCAAAACCAAGACTTGCGACCTGATAGTGATGACTCAAGTGATACTTCTGCAAAATAAGGAAGGAACGATTACTTAACCTTTTAAGGCTTGCACGATTTACATATATAATTGCTAATGCATCATATAGAAAGTGCAACACTACAAGAATGTGAACATTGTTTATCTTGATGACAAGATGATTTTGGAACGTAAAACATTAGATTGTCGTCTACATTTAAGGAATAGAAAGTGGCTATACCTTGAGATTTCGGGGTACATGACTCTTAGGTTGGCCATGATGCAAGTAGTAATGAGTACAATCATAGATCATATAGCCCAACAACATGCCTCCATACAAAGCAGGAGCGATTGAAGGAGGGCATACATGCTTCACCAAGGGCCAGAACTGGACAATGCAGACAAAAATCATCAAGCATACCTCTTTTTACAAGCATACCTAAAAATCATTAAGCATATTTACATTTTACCGATATCGCATAGATGTAAATGTAATCAATCACTTTATATTGACAGTTATAGTCTATCCATCAAATATTGTCTAAAATATGGTGATATGACATGTTTTAAATAAAGTTTTTAAGGAAATTTACTTAAGATTTCATCTGACGTTGATCTTTTCTCATCTCATTCATCTTCATACCATATACCACGACATTTAGAAGAAAAAAAAACTATCGAATTTTAAAATAGGGAAACCAATTTTTGCAAAATGTTGAAAATTGGGAGACCAAAAGTGTAATTAATCCCTAATATTGTAATTTCTTCTTGTCTAATAATAACATACTTCAATACAATCAATCTAAATATGTATGTAAAATATAACATTCACAAAAAGAAAATGTAAAATATTCTAACACATACGCAAAATATTATAAGGTAAAGCATTATTATGTAGAAAGAAGATTACCGGAGAGGCAAATAAAACGGCTGCAGTTGGTGGCAAAACAAGTCTTAAGCTATCCATGGGGTGCTTATGGTGGCAGCCATGGAAAAGAAAATGCAATGTATTTCCCCAATAGCTCTTAGTTTGAACATGGAAAAGAAAACGGTGCAACAAGTATTCGAGCAATGTCCATACAAAAATGCCAAGAAGCACGAAAAGAGTGATTTGAGGAGTAGGAAGTCCCAATCTGAAAGAGTTATATATGAAACAAGATGCAACTGGTACCCAAACAATTGGAACCACCCACCAAACAGTGCGTGTGAAAAACTGTTCCAACACAAAATTCTTAATTAATTTTGATACATTAAAATGAATGAATGATATGAAAAATGTAATGTAGCTAGGGTTTTAGGTACCTCGAAGAAACTGCTATGAAAGAAACGAGGGCTTTCCTTGCCAATAATAGGTTGGTGAACCCATTCTTCATAATCTTCACCAAGATGACCAACCTGTCGCATAGTGTTGTCAAATTAAATTGTGATGGTGCAGTGATTAAAAAAGTTTTGAGGATAAATAAAAATGTAATAATCTGAAGGTTACTTGGAAAACAAGGGGCTTATTCAAATCAACAACAAATTTTTCTGCAACCATCTTGTCTTGTCTTGAAACTAAAGACAAACTTTAGTATATCAATCTTTTTGAGTAGTGGAACAAGTAAACTTAAGTGTCTTTCAAAAAAACAAAAAAACTTAAGCAATGTACGGCAGTAGCATACACACTTCTATTGTGATATTTTTGAAGTGGTAATGTGATGCCTATTTATCAGTAGCATACACACTTTTATGCATTATAGGAAAATTAACTCATTTCTTTCATAGGAAAATTAACACTTTGAAGTCATTAACTCATTTTCATAGGAAAATTAAATTGGTTCTCGTTATCATACATGTAGTCATGAACCGTCCACCACTACTTGACCAAGCTTAGAAAACATGTCGATTAAAAAGATGCAATTTATTACAACAATAAAAAAGGAAAAAAAAAATGCAATTCGATTCACGTTTTTCTTTCTTTTATATATATATATATATATTCCTTTTTGAAAATATATAAATTCAAACAGAAACTAATTCCAAACTAAATATATGATCAATTTATGTATATTATTTGTATTCTTAGTGGCAAAAATACAATAATATCCCACTAAGGAAAATTAAATTTGATCAATTGAATTTGGAGTCTATTTTTGCCGATGCGTCAATTTTAATTTGGTGTGTGACAATGCATTTTTTTTTTTGAGGGAGTGTGACAATGCATAGTTTGATTAACTGTGTATATTTTTTCCTAAAAAAAAAAAGAAAAGAAGATTAAGTGGCCATATTACGTAGTCCATGTAGTTAAAATTGTATCTTACACATACTAATCAGAAGACTTATACAAGCCTTCCACTTAAGGGTGGGCATGGTTCGGTTTTTGAATAAAACCGAACCGAACCAAACCGTTTCAACGGTTTAAAAAACCGAAACGAATCGTTTAAGCTTTGTGAGGAACCGAACCGAACCAAAATTATGGTTCGGTTAACCGTTTTGTTGTCTACCAACCGAATCAAATCGAACCTAAAATAATATTTTGAACCAAAATGGATTTTTTTATCTTTTAGAGACCAATTTTTTTTTTCTTTCATAAATTGGAATTGTGCAACAAGTATTAGGAATTTGTGTACTCTCAAAAATATATTAAGACTTTTTATTAATTGTATTTAAACTATAACCAAATGCATTAAGCCTTTTTAAGAATTAAATCACGCTAGTTATTAATTTCGTGTGGGTTTACTAGTTGTATTTTACAAATATCAATGAAAACATCAACAAATTCCAATGTTAATGCATGATGAAAGACAAAATAAAATTTCATTATTAAAATATGAAGTTTGTGCTTTGCTAATGATTCAATTCGAATCAAAACAGTTTGGTTTTGTTCAAACAGTTCAATTATGGTTCAATAACCATTATTAAATTATTGGTTCGGTTCGCAAACCACTTAAATGGTTCGGTTAATTTCAATTTGATTCTGTTCAGTTAACCGGTTCGGTTAGGTTCGTGTTTATTTTTGCTCACCCCTATTTCCACTGGCTTACTCTTGGGTGATAGCTATTTTAAGGGTGATTTCAACAGGTTAGTAAAGGTAAAAACTAAAGTTGTTCCATCCAATTTCTCTAGGCATGAGCAGAGCATCCCTCCATTGCCAACTGGTAAGTAAGAAAGTTTATAAGACAAGAAGAGAAGATTAAAGGGGTAATTATGGCTAGAAAGCTAGATCATATTTTCACCATCACAAAAATGGTTAAGTTAAATCTGTTTACATGTTGAATTATTATAAAACGAAGAATAAACATTGTATGCATATATTTCTGCTTAATATTGTGCAATGAGAAAAGCACAGGTTAGCGCAGATTTATGTTTAAAGATTGTAGAGCTTCAACGAAAGCAAGGTGCAACCATAATTTAGCCAAACTTATCCAATCCAAACATGCATTTCGCTTCTGAGTGCTATTTGTGTAAGCTTAACAATTAGCAGCAGCAGCCTTCTTCCTAGTTGCCATCGACTGTGTAGTTATTTTAAACAAATTGTACATTACTTCCGTGATAGACAATGATGTCATTTGTAAAATTTTCAATGACATTTTTTTCCTATCATGGAAATAACGTAATTGAATCCCTTGATATCTTTGAAACTAGAAGACAACCTACATTAAGCAATCTCAAGCAACAAGGAATGTTGTAAAGTGGGAGGAAGTTACCAGAGAAATCAAATTTGATACATATTATGGATTTTTACACAATATTCAACACAAGATGGCATGTTAACCCTCAAAAAAAAAAAATAGACTATCACAAACGAGAATTCTTCACTTTTTTTGGTCTGAACTCCTCAATTTGCTATAATTAACCAATGAACAAATGCAATCTCAACTGTTACTTATCTACGTTTGGCATCCACTTTTGATGGAGGAGGAACCGTTCCAAAAACCTTATCCCATAGTGGTGAAGTGATGCCAAAGCCAAGGCTCTGGACCCTGTAGTGATGATTCAAGTGGTACTTCTGCAAAATAAGGAAGGAACGATTATTTGTCTTTTTAAGGCTTGCAAGATTTAGATAATTGTTAATGCATCATATAGAAAGTGCAACACTACAAAAGTATACAATGTCATGTTCAAAAAAGAAAGGCATGCACCATCATATTCTGAGTAGGAGCTGTTTATCTTTCACCAAAAAGGTCACTGTTGTTACCGAAGAAAATAAGGACCAAATTTCTTTAAAATAGTTGATCGAAGAATGCTATTATGTTTTGTGACCCACCACATGGATAAATGAAACGGAAAAGAATGTCTCAGTAATAACTAGTGGTAAATGCTAAAAGACCAGCTTTCAATCAACTAATATGTCTGGCTTTGGTAAGGTAAACTATACAATGGTTGTTAATTGACAAGATGATTTTGCAAAAGTAACACATAGTAGCAAGGAATTGCAGATTGTCGTCCACATTTTAAGAAGGGAAAGTGCTTATACCTTGAGATTTTTTGGCACATCACTCTTTGGTTGACCATGATGCAAGTAGTAATGTGTGCAATCATACATCACATAGCCCAACAAAATGCCTCCAAACACAGCAGGAGCAATTGAAGGAGGGCATACAAGCTTCACTGAGGACCAGATCTGGACATTGCAGACAAAAATGCTAGCATCAATTCATTGAACAAATATAATTTCATGTTTAATGAGATATTATCAATAGTTCTTCTATAGAGGATATCCTATGTACTACTCATGTACTGCACACTCTTCTCTAATGCTACTAATGAAGAGCTGCTTCTCTTAGATTACAAATCATTCGGAACAAAGACATGTATTTCTGGCTAGTTGAAACGGATGAACTTAGCTTAATTAATGTGTCTTTCTTGTTTGATAAGGCTTATGAGTTGTATCGTAGCAATACATGAAGGTATCCTAACCTCTGCATTTGACCCTAACATTACTTTTTTCCTTGTCTAATACTAACAGACTTCAATATCATCTACAAGTATGTCAAATATTATAACACATCCTCAAGATTTCAAAGTACTGAACATAGTACTTCTGATACCAACATCAATTGAATTGGTAAAAGTATCTAAAACAAAATCCTAAGGTTTCTATCCCATTCATTCCTTCATAACTAAACAATGACATTTGAAATCCATCATTTATACTAACACCACAGTTATGAATCTTATGATGCACTAAAATAGCGTAAAACACGCACAAAAACAAAATACTAATGTATAATTTCTACATCATGTATTAAGACAGAGGGAAAATAGAACGAATAATAGTTGAAATGATTAGAGGCGTCCATAATAAAGAGTTTGTATAAAGATGAAGTTACTATTGATTCAAATTACCAGAGAAACTATGTCACAATTATCCTTAGAGGTAGCAAAATCATGCATATAATGAAAAGGCATTATTTAGAATGAACAAAAGAAAAATGTAGAAAGGGGTATACCATGTAGGCTATTATAGCGGCTCCAGCTGGTGGAAAAACAAGTCTTAAGCTATCCATAGGGTGCTTATGGTGGCAACCATGGAGTAGATAATGCAATGTATTTCCCCAATAGCTCTTAGTTTGAACATGGAAAAGAAAACGGTGCAACAAGTATTCGGTCAATGTCCATACCAAAATGCCGAGAAGCACGAAAAGAGGGAGGTGAGGAACAGGGAGCCCCAATATGAAAGAGTTATAAATGAAACAAGATGCAATTGGAACCCAAATAATTGGAATCACCCACCAAGCAGTTCGCGTGAAAGCCTGTTCCAAGAACACAAATCTTAATAATGTAATTAATTTTGATACAATATTGTTTGTTGAAAACCAAAATCTTCTGCTCACAATTCCAGAGACTAATATCTCGAGTCAGATAAAATCAGCAAAACCAGAATAAACAATTTTGATACATATGGACATGAATTATGAAAATTTAATGTAGGTAGGGTAGGGTAGGTACCTCCAAGATATTGCTATGAAAGAAACGAGGGCCTTCCTTGCCCATAATAGGTTGATGAACCCATTTATCATAATCTTCACCAAGATGACCAACCTGTCACATAGTGTTGTCAATTAAATTGTAAAATAAAGTAAATGTGATGTGACCAAGAGGCGTGTCGGGGGTGTCGGACATTAAATGTCCGGAGCTCAGATACTCACATTTAGTGTCTAACACGACTCGAATATGATGATTAATCTATGAGACAAAAAAAATGATTTGAGTTGAGTTGGTTACCTGGCAAACAAGGGGTTTATTCAAATCAACAACAAATTTGTTTGCAACCATCTTGCAACTGAAAAACAAAAAAAGAAAAATTAGGATTAAAAAAAAAAAAAAAAAAAAAAAAA
>Ga0099826_10002621_pt1 | contig 11721 bp, 7 predicted proteins | sample Mtrugardesep15_FD_76830 | JGI IMG/M metagenome (GOLD analysis project Ga0099826, IMG submission 76830) | Root nodule microbial communities of legume samples collected from California, USA - M. trunc garden sep15 | ecosystem: Host-associated > Plants > Roots > Nodule | place: USA: California...
CTGATTTGACCCTTTTGTGGTTTATTTGTAGATGGAGGTGATAGACAAGGGTATTATAATGGCTGAAGAAATGGATAAAACTGTTGGTTCTGAACAAGGTTGTAATTACAAGAGAAAATTAGATGATGAGTCTTCTTCAATGGTTACCGAAGATGGTTCCTTAAGTGTGGAGGATGATTTCCCTCCCTATGAATTTACAAATCCGCAAAGCTTCGATTCAGCGGAATTAGGGTTAGGTTGTTGTACAGAAGAACAACAGTTGGGTGTGCTCGAGGTTGAAGATTGGAAGGATCCTATGGCAACTCAGCTTGAGGACTTACTGATGAGTAATTTGGAAGCAATTTTTAGTAATGCTATCAAGAAGGTTGTTGATTTAGGAGGCTACAGTCAAGAAATGGCTGAAATGGCCGTTTCAAGGAAGTCCTTATACACAGAAGGAGACCCTCTCACAAATATTGTTTACAACACACTGAATACTTTGAAGGGGAAAGGTACTGAAACTCCTGCAGACTTTGCATTTCAAAATACAAAGCAGTTACTGCATTATAGTTTGGTAGAGATGCTCGGCGTACTTCGGGAACTAAAACCCTCCTTAACAGTAACTGAAGCAATGTGGGAGTTGCTGGTACATGACTTGAGTATTACACGAGTCATTGCACCAGAAGGTCAACTGAGTGGTGGTGATTCTAGCGAGCAAAGCTCTGACAAGTCTTCTGGTCCCCCATCAAAGTTAAATGTTCAGTCTGATATGATTGGAAGTATGAGTGTGACAACTTTCACAAATATTTCCCAGGAAAGTAAATCAGAATCTAATTCTCAGCTGATGAAGAGCAGAAAACACCATAAAGAGTTTACATCAGTGCTCAGGGAGAAGTTCTTTCATATGAAAGAACCTAAAGCTTGTGGAAAAGCGGGTGTTAAATTAGGAAAGCTTACAAGCGTAAGTGGTTTGATTGTTGAAAAAAAACTCAAGCCACCATCTGAAGTTCCAAATCAGAAAATGAAACGTGGCTCCTCAAATACAAAAGGAGTTAGTATAGCAGGCGTATGTCGTATTTCAACCAATGATGATTCAGCTTTACCCGAAGGAGGTAGTGCTGCAAAATTACGCACAAAGGATGCAACATCTACTTCTCCAACAGTGAAAACAGCCAAACCAAAACCTAAGCCATTCTCCTCTGCCGCTCAAAAGGTTCAAAATTACTGTGCTGGTATTCCTTTTGATGAGGCTTCGGGCAAGTTTGTCCCGCGGGATGAGAAGGACGAACAAGTTTTGAAATTAGTATCTCGAGCACAAGAATTGCAGGATGAGGTACAAAGCTGGAATGACTGGGCCAATAAGAAGGTTATGCAGGTAGCAGATAAGCTTCGCAAGCTTCAGGCGGAGTCTAAATCGTTGAAAAAAGAAACTGAAATTTATAGAAAAGAAAGAAAATCTTTAGAAGAGAATGCTGAGAAGAGGATCTCTGAAGTGGAGAATGCCATGGAAAATAATCAAAAGCAACTTGAGAGTGCCACTTCTTCCATACTCATTCTGGAGGCAAAGAAGTCCTTGCTAGAGAAAGAGTTGGTGTCTGCTAAGTCGTTGGCTGAAAAGTCAATGGCAAGTTATCAACAAGCACTGGAGAGAGAGCAGACGACTATTCGACAAGCCCAGTCGTGGAAACCGGAGTTGGGTTTGCTTCAAGATGAACTTGAGAAAGAGAAGCAAAAGTTAGCTTACTTGCACCAGGAGATAGAAAAAGGGAAAAATCTTCTAGCCAATACTGAGGTATGTGGAATTAAGTATGTATAGTTTATTCAATATGAAGATATATTTGAGTAAAATCTGTGTAGTTTATTCAATAATTTTAATATTAGCACGTATCTTGAGTACCTACCTACTCTATTATTCTGATCTGACAGTCTGACTCATTCCCCTGGACATGCATAGGCACCTAAAAAAGACATGGCTACTTCAGTTTGACCTTCTGAATAGTCAAATTTTTATTTTTATTTTCATATTTACATATACATGGTTGACAATTTTAGCCTGTGTACTGCAAATATAGGCGAGATGAGCGGTTAACTCTTGCTATCTGAAAGATGCTCCTTCAGTCTCACTGTTAAAAAGTACAAATCATATATCAACTCAAAATGTTGCTTCTTGTTGCTTCTCAACCAATTAAAGTGAATTCAACCAGTGTTTTGCATTCCTATAGATTTTCCATAGGATAAATGACGGTATATGCATAACTTCACAGTTTAAATTTTTTGATTAGTTTATTGGTTTATATGGTAGAAACTAGAATCTGATTGAGCTAAAGTATAGGAACAGGGTACAAGTCAATAATTTATCACTCAGGTCTTCCTGTGCATACTTTTTTTACTTTTACATTCATATTACACAATTTACTTGTTAAATAATATGAATTCAAATGATTCAACCAACTATGAGTGTTTAACTCATAGGCTGATTAAAAAAATGAATTCAACCAGTGCTTTACATTCCTTTAGATTTTCCATAGGACAAATGATGGTATATGCATAACTTCACAGTTAATTTTTTTTGATTAGTTTATTGTTTTATATGGTAGAAACTAGAATTTGATTGAGCTAAAGTATAGGAACAGGGTTCAGTCAATAATTTATCACTATCAGGTCTTCCTGTACATACGATTTTTACTTTTACATTCATATTACACAATTTACTTGTTAAATAATATGATTTCTGTTTTTATGATGGCCAAATTGTTTATAATTGACACTCAAACAGCTTATTATGCTACTTCCTTACTTAAATGGTGGAAACATTACAGGGTAGAGTGAAAAAGGAGAGAGCTAAGACAGAAAAAATCCTCGCACAGGCGGCATACTTTAGAAAAGAAAGAGAACAGTCTGAAGCACTCATGAAAGCCGAGGAGGATGCCGTCAGAAAGAAGGCAGCTAGTCAACTGCAGGAATATGTGGACAGCATGGTAAAGCTAGAGAAGGAGATTGCTGTGCTAAGACTAAAATCTGGTTCCAAAATAAGTACTTCATCCGTGGTGAAAGAAAACAAGAAATCTGAGACGGTGACGACGGGGGGCTCCCAAGACAAACTAGCTGGTGGAAGATTGAAGCGGGAGCATGAGTGTGTCATGTGCCTATCCGAGGAGAGGTCGGTTGTATTTCTGCCATGCGCGCATCAGGTTTTGTGTCCAAATTGCAATGAGCTCCATGGGAAGCAAGGGATGAAGGAATGCCCTTCATGTAGGACCACCATCGAATTTAGGATTCATGCCAAATTCCTTGGGCAGCAGTAGATATAGACCTTCCTTAATGGATAGGAATTGTGAAGAAGTTAGTTCAGAGGATTCTCCAAGGAGGTTCATTTTGAAGGCCATTTACACCATTATGGCTGCTACATTTTATTTTGGAAGATGTTTGTTTTGAGACTGAATCAGTTCCTAGTCCATATTCCCCCCCACCCTCACCCCAAAATAGGAAATAAAACAGAAAGAGAAACAACATAGACAGAGAAATAACTGACCTTAGAGACAGTTATGTGTAAATTTCATCACAGCGGATTTCAATAGCACAGAGAAACTTGATGGATCTAGTTTTTGTATACTATGTTTGCAAATGTACAAATGAGTGCATTATGCAAGTTTGACCGTTCTATTTCACTTGTTTCTTTTTACTGGCTGGTTTGTTTGGGTCACACTCACACCCTCTAAATTTTCAATAGCTATTTATCCCTGTTTTGTTCCTGCAGGCTTGTCAGGTTGTAATGTGAGGCTCAAGGATATCCATAATCCATATTACTTCACCTTGAAGTGCATAGTAATAATATTTTATATGTGGTCATCTATTTCTGTCTTTCTATGATGTTTAGTGTACATTCTTCCAGATCTAGGAATGATGAGTGGGTGCATGCGAAATATATTCTAACGATGAACTTAGTAATGGTTCTATTAGATAATATATCAATCAACTATGTGTCTGTTTGGTTTAGTGGTGGGAAGGGCTTAACGCACGTCTGGAGTGAAGCTGGGATTCTCAGCTTTTCATTCCACGGCCAAAATGTACACTGGGAAGCGATTGTTTTTAGTTGCCGTAGTTTTCAAACTCCACACCAAACAGACGCTACATCCTATATGGCGTATTGGCTCAGCGTTTTAGGAAGTGTGCCTATATCTATGGCACCAATGTGGGTTTGTTTAATTTTCATGAGGACTTTTAACTGGTATACTCTCCACATTTTAAACCCAAAATACCATTAGTTTTATTTTCTTCTTTCTTCACCTTCACTCTCATTTTTCATTCTTCCCTTTGCATTTTCACCTCTTTCTTACTTATCTCCCACCACTTTCCCGCTATCTCCTCCCTAATACACATATAATAATATAAAGTATGCCGTTATATATCACAATAAAATATTGCTATCCATAACTCTGAAAAGAAACAATAATCCATCACCTCTTTCCGCGCCATAGCTGATGAGCAACATGATCCTCAAAGGGTCTAAGGGATGACAAGTTCTATGGTCTTCTGCAAAAAGAATCTCTCATGACATGCATGTCTGGTGGAGGGGCAACCACATTCTCCATCGTCACGACGACCTCCTCTTCCATATGAACGTTGGTGTCCTCCTCTCCTTGTTCCTTTGCTTCAAGAGCATGTCTAGTTGCTTGCTCCTTACGTGGTGAGGCAGTAGGAGGACGTCATGCTCCTTTGCTTTTGTATATGATCGATCACAACACCTTGTAGTTCGTTTCATCACTGAAAATAAATTATATGAATTAATAAACAAATAATAATTTTTGAGGGAGTAAACAAACAAATAATAATAGTAGCAAAGTTACATTGACAAACATTTATTTTTAAAATAAATACACTGTAAATACATACGGTGGCTAATTTTCTTTTCAATTGCTCATTGTAAATAAATCCATTTATAACGAACAAATTAAAAAACTTCTATATCATTAATGAATTTATTTATAGTAAAAAAATTGAAATTATTCAACATAAATAGACCTACTTACCGTGAAGAATCTAAAAAATGTTTTTCGTTCATACCAAAAAATAAATAAAAAAATTCATTGTGAATGAGACTGTTGATCGTGAATAAGCTCAATTTATGCATCATAAATAGTTTCACTTATGGTTAAGATGTTGTTTTAGTTTTCCTTCACCAATCTTGATCCAAAATTTGTCTTGCCAGATGGGTGAAGCTTGGTGCAACATATTTGTGAACTAACATGGGATACTTTGGTTTGTCACTCGTTTCGTGAAGAATTCATGAAACGAGCAAATTTCTATTCAGATCAGTTCATTATTTTTTTGCTAATCTTATTGGTACTGGGCAGTCGTTTTTTCAACTCTTTTTTTATGGACTTTGACCCTCCCGATTAAAGTAGTCGTTTTTTCAAATTTTTTATGGGCTCCGACCCTCCCGATTAAAGAAAAAAAGTCAATTATGGTGAAGAATTGAAAATTTTCCAAACCCTATCTCGTTTTCAAACCACATTTATGATGAATTTGTGAATTCAAAACGAGTAATATAATCATGGTATCTCAAATATTAGGGAAGCAAGACATCGACTCATTGAAAAATAAAACAAATAAAAGGAGAGAGATGATACTTACATATAAACGAGTAACACAGAAGGAATATCAAAGAGATCAAGACGAGAAGTGGAAGAAATGCAACGAAACTAAAATCGGAGAGGGTGTGAAATTGGGATGAGAATCTAGGGATGAGAGAGAGTAAGAGATAGAGAGAGAGAGATATGAATGAGTCTCTAGGTTAAAATTGGAAATCAAAATTTATTTAGGGCAAAATGAGAAATGTGGGGGTATGCTTATTAAATATGAGAGTATACCCATAAAAATCTTATGTGAGACACCGACATTGACTCGGTCCACTGTGAGTTTGAGTCATCCCAAAAATGTCAAGACATTTAATACTTTCTTTTCTTTTTCTTGTAACAGAAAGAAAAGAAAGAAAAAAACAAGACTACATGCGACTTTTAACATGAACCGATATTAAACTTATTTACAATAGAGCACGCCATATCAACATTTGATTTTTTTAATTCTATTGAATTTTATCATGTCTCTTCTACACGTGTAGGGATCTATTTATATTATCTTCGATCAAAGAATGGATGTAATCAACACCAATTCCATTATCACTTGATGGAAATGTAGCAAAGATTGGTTTGGAAGCCTTCTAAAAACCTCTAAAACCATCATATATTTGAATCAATCTTTTGAGGTTTAGCAACTGAATCAAGACTAGAAGACTTATTGGATCCAAAATTAGTCAATAAATTAAAATAATTTTTGTTGTTATAACTAATCAAAATTCCACTACCAAATGCAACAACACCAACACCACTTCATATTGAATCACCTCCCAAGATCAGAGATTTATTAGTATTCATATTAAAAACTCCCAAAAGATGATCTCCAAGTAGAACCACTTTGAATCAATTTTCCCATTTTAGCTAATAATGATGCAATTTATGTTAATTCTTCTAGTATCTCTATCAATATGTCATTTTCATTATGGCATGCTAGGCTTAGTCACCTAAATATTGATCTTCAAAGACTTGTGCTAAATCAATGTAAAATACCCCTTGTCAATAAAATTGAGCTTGGTGCTTATTCCGCCTATTGCATGGAAAAGACAAATAGGTTGCTATTCCTATTACATTTCATATGAGGATGCCCACACTAGGTTTACATGCATGGATATACTTACTAAAGAAAAAGCAACAAGATTTATTTATCTTTCAACAATTTAAACTCATGGTCATGGTTGAACTCCAATTTTCTCATCAACTTGGCTATAATTTTCTCAAATTCTCTGGTTGCTTTTGTTTACGTATTCTTCTCAGTTCTTCTTACAACTAAAATTAACTTCATTTTATGTATCAAAAGTGTGTCTTTCTATGCAAATGAGTTACACTTACACCTACGCATTAAGGCAAATAAAATTTCTTATCTGTTTGAGGGTTGAAAACGAAAATTGATATTGGATAATTTATCCTGTTTTGATAATCCATTGCCAAAGTTGTAAATGTGAGACATTAGATACAAAATGAAATATATAGGGACAATATGCGAACTTTAACATCAAATGTCGATATGTCCGAGTGGTTAAGGAGACAGACTTGAAATCTGTTGGGCTTCGCCCGCGCAGGTTCGAACCCTGCTGTCGACGATTTGTATTTTTGCAATTTTTTTTCTTCTCTCAAACACACTGTTCCTTACCAACGTTATCCTATTTTATTCCTTCTTTTTTGACGATACTTTTTCTTTCCTTTTTATCCCTTGTTTTATCAACTATTTGTTTTTTTAAACTTGGTACCCTTTTACAATTGCAAACACTAAATCTTCAAGTCTAGTATGACTATATAAACACATTTAGAGATTTTCTCAAAAAAAAAAAAAACACAGATATCACGAATTTAAGAGTAACTATCCACGGTCTGACAATAACTAATAAATTCATATGATTAGAAAAGACATGTTTGATAACGGTTGTTTTATCACGAGCTTATAACTTATTTTAATAGTCTATAACTTATTTTTTTAGATGATATTTTAAAGGGGATTGCTAATGAGTGTTCTTAGGGCATCGGTTAAAGTGTTAAAATTAGTAAGTTTGCATTAAAAAATTATGTAATTATTGATAAGACAAAAGTAAAAAGTTATATTTGCAAGATAAAGTTTCTATTAAAAGATTCATTAACCAATGTCTTTCGGGACACTAGTTAGCATTCTCCAATTTTAAATAAAATAATGTTTGAACTTATAACTTATCATTTTATTGACAAATGGTTTTCTTTTTAGTGTCTTGAGTAGTGAGCATATTGACAAAACTCTTGAGTTTTTTTTTTCTTTCCGGGTTTCAAGTGTTTTTTTCCAGAACATATGAATTTTGTGCTTGATTCTAAGAAGCAATAGAGAGAGTAAAAACACAATTTGAATATGAGAGAGTTGTCATAAGATAATTGTATAAATATCATTTCTCTATAAATAAACACCCTCTTAAAAATAAGAATGTTGTAAATAGACACATATTTCTTAGGCCTAATATTTATTATGTTTCATATAAAGGAATTTTTTATTTTTAGCTTAGTACAATTAAATTGATAAGTGCAGAGATATTTGATATATTGAAGTATGAGTTTGAACCCCGATTCTCTATTATTTCATATTTAAGTTGTGTGATTCAGCCATTAATCAATCGTGAAAACAATAGTTTATTTTTAGATAGTCGAATTTAGTGCATACCTAATTTTTGACTTCAAGTCTACCTCTTTTTCTAATTTCTATAACATAAAACTCATATTTTCACGCAATTATTATGCAACAAGCCATGACCTAGACTCACAATGTGAAGAGACCATTCCTCGTGTCTTTCTCTTCCACTATTCTTACTTTCTATCGTGAATTTTTTCATATAGAAAGTGACAATTCGTAATGAATATATGTTTTATTAAATCCTATCATTGACAAATATACATTCCTTAGCTGGTGCGATCGTTCATTGTTGAGTGTGTAGGGTACATTTTGAACACATACCTCTTGTTTTACTATAAGATTTTTTTTATTCATTACCATTAGGCACACACAAGTCAAATAATTTATCATGAAAATAGACTAGAATATTCTATTTCACCTTTTTATGAAAACTTACAATCTATAACATAAAACTCTTTTTTTTTTTTTATAAGCAAAATGAAAAAGAGGTAGAGACCCACCAGGCCACCACAATTAACAATTAGTACCTACTCTTCACCAAGGCATAAGCATTGCATCCATAATCCATTCCACACCTTACCATGTTGATGATATATCATATGTGGTCCTAACTCCAACTCAGATAGGATTGTATTTTTATCAAATAGTAAATAATAAATAATTGAAGCTCTCATTTCTCAGTCAACATTCATAAGTCTTTAGATGATTTGGTAGTACAAAAACTAGTAAAACGGTAATTGCAGCTGGTTAGGTTCATTGGAGATTGGTACGGCGGATTTCTTGTGATGTTGAGTTCCAAACAAGTATCTTACTTTTCACTTGGTGGACCTCAAGTTGTTGGCTCATTTATTGTTATTAACATTATTAGTTTAATTTCTTATGTATTTTAGTCAAACAAGGAAAACAATTAAGAATATTTTTTTACCTGCAATGTTATAAACTTAACACAAATCACTTGTGTGATGTGATTGCTTTGTCTCCATTTCCAACTGGAATATCTCTCCATGATCCATCCAATTTAGCTCAAATCACTAACTTGCCTTTATTTGTTTAACTTAATCATTTTTTTAGTTCTAATTATCTTTTCAAGTTTTACATAAACTTAAAGAATTGTCCATTAAACAACCAAAAAGGAAACCAATCATCTACTATTTGTTTTTTGGGAGCAGTTGAGGAGCCTGACATTAGCCATATATACATCTCTCATCTCTTTTATTTATCTCTTCTTTTTGTCTTTTGATTGAACAATGGCATCTTCTTCAAAATCCCACTAAACTATTCTAGTATTTCACAAGACACAAAAGAGAAAGAAAAAAAGGAATATCAAATTTCACCAACTCATTTCCAAGAAGGATCCTTCCCCTTTTCTACTCTACCTTATTAGACAAAGCAATCTTTCAACTAGTCCCTTAATCTAATCAATAATCCATCTCATTTCAATTTACATTTTCCTTACACGCCACTATTCTATTAACTCTTTCACTTCCACACACAAAATCCATGCCAAACACAAACACAAAACAGAGTTGAAAACAACTCTGCAATTTCTTCATCTGATCAATTATCACCATTTTCTTATGATCTCCACAAACCAAGACCCTCATTTCTCCATCATGCTCAAACTCCTCAACAAGAACCTCCGCCGCCTCCTCTGCCATCTCCGGTGTCCAAATCACCGCCGATCAAAATCCAAAGTAACAATAATCAACAACCCAAAATCTCAAAACGAAACAAGCTCAAATTTTTCATCAACGGTTCATCCAAACACTCAAATGGGTACTCAAAAACCCGAAAAAAAAATCCGGGTCGCAACTTTTAACGCCGCACTTTTCTCAATGGCACCAGCACTTCCAACAACAACAACTGCATTTGAAGATGAAAACAACGTTGTCGGAAAAACCAACACATTCGACATAAACTCACGATCGAAGTCAACAAACGACAGACCTCCAAAAAGCATATTGAAACAAACTCAATCACAAAAAAACATAAACCTCGTACAGTTAACAAAATCGAAAACGAGGGTTTCAATCAATTTGCCGGATAACGAGATATCGATGTTAAGAAGCCGACAATCAAGTTTCTCGGAACATGAGAAGGAAAGAGCATCGACAAGTGGGGTCCACATCCACCATAGCCACCATGTGAAGAGTGGAAGAACATTGGTGGAAGTGTTGAGAGAAGTTGATGCAGATATATTGGGATTGCAAGATGTGAAAGCTGAAGAAGAAAATGGAATGAAACCATTGTCGGATTTAGCGGCGGCGTTAGGGATGAATTATGTGTTTGCTGAAAGCTGGGCGCCGGAGTATGGTAATGCTGTTTTCTCTAAATGGCCTATCAAACGTTGGAATGTCGACAAAATCTTTGATCACACTGATTTCAGGTTAGTTTCATCACTTTTTACTCATTCACATTTTCAAGATATATACTATTTCCGTCAGTTTGTTCAAAAAAAAAAAAACTATTTCGGTCAAAGTTGCGACACTGTGGTTGATCAAGCGGTCAAAGTCACCAACCACAATGTCACGGAGCATTTTCCATCGAACCATATGTATTTTGATACGAAGTACCTTCTTTTGCTCTAACTTTTATAAAATAGATAAAATGAATTATGTTTATATTTGAGATCGAAATAAAACTAGTTTGAAGTTGATGATAAATGTTAGAAACTAATATGGAAATTATCCCAAGATTTTAATTGTGATTGGTTCTAAGGTTGAGATATCTTACTCATTATGGTTTCTTTTAAAGATTAATTATTATGGTTTGAATAACATTTGTATGAAAGGTAAAAAAGAAAATGAAAGTAGGATAAGGTGAAATGAGCTTTCATATGAGCATGTTTGTCACAAATTATTCTAGAAAAAATATTTTTGTGATATTGATTGTGTGTGTTTAAGCTTTTGAAATTAATTGGAATCTAGAAAAAACAGGATAAACTTTTTGTAGTAGCTTTTGAGAAATTTCTGAATTTTAATTATTGTGGTAGATGAAAGAGAATATTAGAAAATAATTTTTAATATTATAGACAAACATGAGTCAACTTCTACTTCATATAAAAATCTCTAGATTATTTTATCTCATAATCACTTTTATTAATTTATTTTATAAGTAGAATCACTTTTATTTAATCTTATATGAATGTGCAAGTAATTTCTTTTAATCTTATATAAATATGCCAATAACTAGAATTTTGACCCGTGGTCGCACGGGTATTCTTGACTGTAAGAGAGATCAATAAATAATCTTTAACCCGTAAGATTGTGGGTCGATCAATAAACGCAAATTAGATTATTGGATATACAATATTACAATCAAATGATAATAAAAAAAATTATAAAGAAAAAAGATAAAAAGAATATAAAATTATTGCACAGGTCCATTTTATTTATTACTTTTATAGTTAAACATAAAAAATTAATGCAGTTCATGGTTCCTAACAAATTATTTAAGGTAGCCGAGTTTGCATGGAAATTA
>Ga0099826_10002622_pt1 | contig 11719 bp, 6 predicted proteins | sample Mtrugardesep15_FD_76830 | JGI IMG/M metagenome (GOLD analysis project Ga0099826, IMG submission 76830) | Root nodule microbial communities of legume samples collected from California, USA - M. trunc garden sep15 | ecosystem: Host-associated > Plants > Roots > Nodule | place: USA: California...
GCAAATATGGAAAAGTCTCTGCTTTAGTTGCTGTTATTCTTGTCGTGTATAGAAGACACTGTGCAGAGTTGGTGGTTGCAGGGACAGGCGTAGGCATAGTGGTTGTACTTTTCGTACATTGTATTTTGTCAACGCTTTCCAGTGTCTGAAGAATCTTTGCTTCTGATGAGTCTGCCTCTGAAGAACTATTTGCTTCTGATGAGTCTGACTCTGAAGAACTATTTGCTTCTGATGAGTCTGACTCTGAAGAACTATTTGCTTCTGAAGACGTCATCTTCAGGAGCTCTTTCTTCAGACGCATTCTGACTCTGATTTTCCAGGAGCGCTTTCATTCAGATGCTCTTCAAGCTTCAGTCTAAATTTCCTTTGCTCTTTAATCCAATGGATGAATTCCACTCTCCACTACAAGAAATATATCATCGTATATTTATTCACTATATTAGAAATATCTAATTGAGAAGTAAACCGTTATGAATAAAGAAACTCATGGATTCTCTATCGTACATTTTGCTTTATGGTGAAGGAAATATATTTGATTTTGATTTATGTTTATTAAGTCACATGTCAAATATGTTTTTCTTATTACGTAAAAAACTTTTTTTCTTTTCTCACAAGTCACAACTTCGACTAATCTTTCCTACTTTCTTACATGTCTCATTTCTTATTTGTCATGATAACTCATCTCTTCGTTATATCTTCACGCAAATCAAAAGAAACGATAAATAAAAACAAGTACTCCTTTCGGTCTCGAATGTAAGAAGCAAAACAAAAAATTGGTGGTTTCAAATATAAGCAAAAATATACTAAAGTCATCCTATTAAATGTCACTATTTCAATTTTACCCTCATTAACTTTATCCAATTTGTTTCACATTCCCATGTTTAACATTTTTCAAAGATTTTTCACTCATTTACTACATAGAAAATGATTCCAAGACAAGGGAAAAATCGGAAAGATGGTATTTATTTTAGGCTTTAATGTGTTTCGTCCATCCAATTAGAAATTGGTCTCTGTAATCGTTAATATTGGCAAATTACCCTTGTAAAGTTGAATCATTTAAAATTTCGTCCATGAGCCCAGTTAATTACTGCCACGTCACTGATTAGCTGACGTGGCAGACTGACTTAACAAAACTTGGCTTGAATAGACAAAAATACCCCTAGCTTCTCATTCATCTTCCTCTTCTCCAACCTTCCTACTTCAAAGCTTTCTTCTTCTTCCATCTCTTCCACCACCACCAATTGTATCCATCTCTTCCATCACCACCAATACAAACAAGAAATCAATTATAAAAAAAATAAAAACCAGTAAGATTTTTCTTTTTTTAATAATCAAAACTCAAAATCAAATACAATCCAACAACCACAACAACAACCCAATTCAGGTTTATCAACCAACCAATTAACAAGTTCAAAACCAGAAGAATCTCTCACAGTAAGATTATTAACCAAAAGAAAACGACTGCAAACTCATCACGGCAAAGGTAAGAGAAACTGACAAAAACAGAAGCAGCTAGAAAGCTTAGAAACAAGCTCAGGAACACCAAATCAACGAGGAGCAGAACCAGCAATATCAAATGCAAGAGTTAAAGGAGTGAAGAGAACTTTGAAAAGGAAAGCAAAGACATCGCTAATTGTTTCTCCATAAGCGTTGTTGAATTCCTTACCAGAAGGATCTCTCACAGTAAGATTATCAACCCATCACGGCGAAGGTTGCAAACGATTGCAAAATCATCACGGCGAAGGTTGCAAACTCCCCCCATCGTGAGAAGTGCGTGTTGCAAACGATTGAACGAAATCGTTACCGACGACGAAGGTAGAGAGGCAGAGGGAGAGCATTGAAGGCTTTTGGTGATGGTAGATGGAAACATGATTTGAGACCGTGGGAATGACGGTTGGTCACGACGGCGACGACGCCGGTGGGGGTAAAGGGAGAGAGAAGAACAAGAGAGATTGCAATCTGGGTTTGGGAGAAGGAACAAGAAGAAGAAGAATAAAGGGGCAAACGGTAATTTCAAATGTGTCTGACCTCATTCAGGGCAAAAAAGTCATTTCATTCCATATGTTTTTTATTAGTGACGTGGTAGTAATTAACTGGGCTCAAGGACGAAATTTTAAATGATTAAACTTTACAAGGGTAATTTGTCAAGATTAACGATTATAGGGACCAATTTTTAAATGACTCATAATTGCAGGGACGAAACACATATTAAAGCCTTTTTTTTATAATGACTTAAATTCAGTCAATCCACTTACTTAGTATATCTTTCAACATCGCTAAAAACGTAAAAATTAAATTTGCGAACAAACTTACAACATTCAAATTAATAACATACAACTGTTAAATGCTTAAAAAATAATATGATCAAATTAAAGTGACCGGAATACTCATGTCTTCGGATTTGTAACATTGACGCTCAAATCATTGACTGAATGGTCAATCTTTCAATAGGATCTAAATGAACACTACAACAAAGACGGAAAATCAAACAACGCCGAACAACGCAACCTTGCACTAACCCTAGCATGCCAAATTAGCTCTAAAACGGGGTCAAGAATCTTTTTAAAAGACAAAAAAAATTGCAAGAGTATATTTTAAAAAACAAATATAGGTACCAAAATCAAAACATATCATATTTGCACGAACCATTGGAATATTTAAGCCTAAAATAAAATACATGGGACAAAGAAAATAGAAAATTGATGAATACAAATTTGATTGGATGATTATTGTTGATTTGTCTAAATCTGTGCTTGTTGGTTGTCGTGCCAACATGTACTTTCTTTTGAAAAAGTGTAATTAAATATTGAAAAGTGTAGAAAATGTTGTTTTTAATACAAAATTTACCGTTTTTGTTTCTTTAACCGGTGTCCCATTACCGTTTTTAATCTTTAACCGTTTTTGAATGCTAACAACATACTCTTTTTGATTTGTAGAAATTCACATGGGTCCCACACAATCATGTTGCTAGCCTTTCTCTTTTTTTAATATTTGTAATTTGTTTACTCTATCATGTGTTTTGTTCCGAAAAATAACCAAGTATTTCAACTCAAACTTGTAATCATGTAAGAAAGTGATTCAATTGCATATCGTTGTTTTGAATCAAATGCTCATGATGACAAATGAAATGATAAGGACCATAATTAAGAAAGGAACACAAGAAAGTTAAATTGTCGTGCAAGTTGAACTGTTATTCAATTTGACGTAAGTAATTTGTTTTGATCTACTAATAATGTGAGTGAAGGAGAGTATCAGTGACATTTTTAGTTTCTATCGTGGGTTGCCGGCTATGCCTCTTGATTATATTATCATTCTTAATTAACATCAAACCTAAAATGATGATGGCAAAGAAATAATTCAATATTACAACGCCCCCTCCACGTTCAGTCGCTTTGCTCATTCGCAAAGTTACAAAACAATGCTCAATGCCCATAATTATCCCATGAAAATAAGAAAAGGACCCTAAAATATTAAAGATTGGGAAGCATTTGCAATAAATAGGTATGAGGCTCTTTTTTCACTCAATAATCATCTGACTAACTGTTTGTTTGGATTAGCTGCTGTAACTCATGTTTTGTTAGAAATCACGACAAAAAACCACTTTAAGGTAGAAGCTCTAATTTTCAGCTTAACTTCTTAAAATTATAGTAAAATTACATCGAATAATGTGCAGATGTTTTGTTCAATCAAACGTCACTTCAAACATGCGCTAAACAAATCTCCATCCTAGAAGTTATAAGATATGGAATGTATATATCATCATCTCTATTTTATATCTAATATTTGGTTGTGAATGTTAGACTAATCAAAAAATGAAATAAAATTAGAAGTTATGTAAACAAAATCTTCAAATTAACTCCTTGTTAATTTTTCTTTATTTCCTAATATTATTATAACTTTGGGTCGGCAGAGTTGGTCATCGATTATCATAATTATCCACTTTATGACTGCTTCCAAATTAGAGGACAGAAATTTGAGCTGCTCGATGAGTTCTATATCAACTGAAATAATTAGAACTTACCGGTAAACCAAGAATAAAATATGTATATGAATGACCGATTAGGAGAATTGTTAGCAATTTTTTCTTATAAAAATGAGTTTCAATGTCTAGAGTCTTTCTATTTGGAAGAGGGAGATAAACTCTATGGGATTGGATTAGTTAACTATTAGTGTTGTTTTTCTCTTCTTTTTGACTTCTACTTTGTTAAAAAAAAAATAACTAAATTGGAGTACTTATCCGTATAGCATTACCAAAACGTTAAGTTTAGAATTTTTATATGTACCCTCTTGCTTAATTTTCAAGTGTGATATAGACAGCAAGATGTGAAGTTACAAGAGCGAATAAACTATTAGAAGAGATTAAAAGAACAAGAACAAGAAAAACCAAAAAAAATTACTACAATATAGAAAGCAGAATTTTGAAATTGAACAAGAATATTACGATAAAAGGCACCCAAGAGAATAACCATGCCAACATTTCGCAGAACTCATTGTGTATTTTGACCAAATTCAAAGCCACCCTGTGTAAGTAAAATTACATTGCGTATGGCTCTATCACATCGAGCGAGTCAACACCCTTAATGCGATGGATGCAAATGAAAGGAGAATTCAATTTTGACATTAAACTACAATAATATCAACACTCCAACAATATCTAATGTTGGTACCTACCCATCATTTATAGTTTATACCATGGACCACTTTAATACATAGTCCGGTATATATTAGTATTTAAAATTATCGAAAATATCATAGGTTTTTGTTCTTCATGAGTCTCACAACTTAGACGATGATAAGATGGCAATGTATAGTTTGCACCATCAAATACATTGTCTCAACTTGCACCGCTTCAATATAAGTCTTTAATATATTATTAATTAATTTACTTTAATGGACCGGATCTCATGATGAAAAAGCAACTATAAAGGGCTATCTTAATGGTGTAAGTTGAGGCATTTTATTTAGTGATGCAAACCAACTGCCACCTAATAAGATTGATATTAATTTGACAAAATAAATTTAATTATTTCTTATTTGTAATGATTTGAATGTTTGTTTGTGTCAAGTAATAATAGTTGAGATGCAAGCTAAAGGTTATTTGTAAATATTTCGACGTTCAAGTAAGGATGCTACATGATAGATATAATTTACATTGTTTTATAGTTTAATGACATTTATCGATCTGGGAAATGAATTGTTTGGATAGTCGTTGAGAGGCAGTTACGAAATGTGGGTCTTAGTATTGAAATTGTCGTTCGTTGTTCTACGTTTATGTTCGTAAACGTTATGGGTTTGGAAGGATACTATGCTTCTTGATCATTGAGGGTGTTAGCTCATTAGGGCAGAGCCGAGTGATATTTATGTATACTTTTATGTCAAATATGTTTTCGTGTGTTAGATTATGTTTGCGTGTGTCAAGTAACAATCGTTAAGATGCAAGTTATAGATTACTTGTAAATACTTTGATGCTCAAATTGAGGTATTGAAATGATTAAAATGATGAAATTTGGAGTATTGGGTCATTCCTTTTTTTTTTTTCTTCTTCAGCAAATCAAATTGAAGTTGGTTATTTCTTTTATATATTAAGGATTACTTACACGGGAATAGAAGACAAGCGGACAATAGGTTGTGTCGCTAGGCCTTTTTGGATGACAAAATTAATCCTTGTAAACACAATTCATGAACTTAGGAGACACGGCGTTAATATGCATGGCCCTTTGAACTTTATGTAGAAGGTTAACAGCCTCTCGTGCTAGGAAGTCGAAAGTGTCAAAAACAAATGGTATAAAAACATGTTGATTGTCAAAACACAGTTTCTCGTGTTAGGCCACTTTGTTTGACGCAACCTTTAGGGTTGTTTGTCCTATCGTAAAAGCCTCGAACCCTAATCTCATAAGTGGCTAAATTCACGTCAAGTCCGCACATGCATGTTTCCCTCCTACCCATCCGTACAACATAACATCCGCATGTCTAAGTGTCGATCTTCTATCTAGTAGATAAGTCAGGAAGTTCACAGACGTCTCCTTCTTCACTGATATACTCATGCCCGCATGAATAAATCAAAAAGGACATCCCTAACAAAGTCATTTTTGTACTTAAAGTCATGAAGCTACTTACATGAATGACATGCTCCCCATAAGTATTCATACATGTCTTAGGACAAAGAGGGCATACCTCATCAATAGGAAATAGTGAAACCATAAGATAATATTTAAGGATAGTACGGTACTCCACTGGTGGCATATGCTGGCTTAACTCATCAATTGCGATATCTAGAAGAAAATCATAAGTTTGTGCTGCTTGCAAACACCCTAAAACCGTCTTTTGTCTAGTGGTCATCTCAAATTTAACTTTCATATCTTGGAACATTTTTACTCAAAATGACACTCACCAAAACATGTTGTGGTTTAGGACGGACGATGTCCTTATAAGTAAAACTGCTAACGTCAAAATCTGAAATCGTACCACAAAGATCATCCAAAGCATTATTAAAATCCGAGTCCATACCACATATCCCACCGTCTCTCATTCCTTACCAATTTTAATATTTATTTTAAGGGAACAATTTTAATATTAATGTCAACTATAAAATTCTTTTATTTTTATGTATATTTTTTAGTGATATATTTTTCTCTTACTTTGACATTCATATAACTAATTTTATAATAGAGTAAACTTTGGCAAAGTTAGTTCCAATTCCAACCCTAGCCAGCCTGCAGGTGTGAGTGAGTTTTGCCAAACTAGCACGCCTCCATATAAACTGTCCCACTCCCTCACATGTCCTTCACTCTCTACCATCCTTTCATCCCATACTTTTCTCTGTTCACCCCTCACTCCAATATCTCATTTTCAACTATTGCAAATAAATAATCTTAATACCCACATAACAATTCATATCATCCTTCACCATTCTCATTAATAACCAAATTATAGTATATAGTATAGTATTTCTCATTCACACTTCAGTGTTGGTCACATCCCTTATCCATCATATTGATTCGTGGCGTGCGTCAGTGTATATATATGTAAGTAAAACCTAGCTACCGTCACGTCATGTTCATTTATTTATAACCCATAAATAAACAGAGTACTCTGTTTTCTTTTCTTTTCTCCATCATCATTCATCATCATCCTCATCAATTTTTTTCCCTTATACACGTTTTTATCACATCTATTTTTTCCTTGTCAGAGAAAAAACAGTTTCCTTAATCCTAATAATAACTCTATACTACGTATCTTTCAAACTTGAAACGTCACAATCCATTTCATAACTCCACAACATTTTATTATTTATTATTACAACACAAACTCACTTCACTTCACTTCACTTCCACAAGAAATTGTTAGAAAATGGGGAATTGTCAAGCTGCAGAATTGGCTACAGTTGTGATACATCATCCAGGGAGCAAGATTGAGAGGATTTATTGGTCTGTTAGTGCTCATGAGGTTATGAACTCAAATCCTGGTCACTATGTTGCACTTGTTGTGTCATCACCCACTCTTAAATCTGAGAATGGTATGCCATTGAAACATCTCAAGCTTCTTCGACCTGATGATACTTTGCTTATTGGTCAGGTTTATCGCTTGATCAGTTTTGAAGGTACCAAATAATAATACTCCTTCTAGTTTTATTTACAAGAGACATTTGGGTCAACAAAAATTGGTATGTCTGGCACAAAATTTAGACCATATATATCAACTTTTGTTGACCTAAATAACTGAGTGTTAATTTTCACTTTATTAATATTTATTTCTTGTATGATATGATTAAATTTGCCTAAAATGGTGGTGGACATGAATTTTGGTGGGTTGTAGATGTGTTGAAGGAGTTTGCTTCAAAGAAATGTGGAAAACTTGGGAAATTGCTGAAGGAGAGTGGTAATCATGGGATTCAGATGAAGCATAGAGACTTCAGAGCTCCGAATCCTAGTCCAGTTAAGGTAATTAAGGTTTCATGTTAATGTTATAGTTTCAAATTGGTTCTTTTCTCTTGTGAGACATAGATTAAGGTATTTTTATCACCTTTTTGCAATTGACTTTGTTTGCATGAGTAATTATATAGAGAACATTATTTAAAAATAAATAAATGAATTTGTACTAAAAGCTTTTAACTTTTACTTGTGTGGTTTACTTTTAACAAATTTTAGAGGTAATAAAAGTATCTATTATAAATTTAAAATTCAATTTTAATTAGGACGGATACTCGTGAGTGTACATGTATGAAATTATTTTTTATGAATTGTTTTGACTGTTTGTTTGTGTTGATCATTATTAGTTTTTATAACCACGCTAACAACGATCGTTACATCCTATGGATCGAATTCATGACGGGTTTGTTATGTTAACAAAGATTGAATCAAAGTTTGATTACACTTTACTTAACTTCCGACCGAACTCCGGATTTAATAAAAAAAAAAAATTTGATCCAAACCATTAATACCTGAAATATTATTTTTTTAATCAAAGTCAGCTACTAATAATTTATTGTTGCGTGCTACCAAACCTTTTGGTTGCTATGATGTTGGATATCCACTATTACTACCTAACTAAGAGGTTTACAAGAAACCGCAAAATAGTAGTAGTTTTATTGGCATGCAGGGGCACATAGGAATGTGCATATTCTTGCATAAGTAGCACACTAATTTATAAAAGTTCCACTTAGTTATCCTAAATTCACGATGATAATCTAGTTGACTATGCAATGGAATATAAGGAAAGTACGTCAAACAATGCATGCTCCACAATCCAAACAATGATCGATCCCTTTGTTCTGCAACTTTTATCACTTTTTGTTCCTTCACGTTTCCATTTCACAAAAGCACTACCAAATCATAAAATCTAGACAAAAAGTCAGTAGCACTGGTGATCTAACAATCATAGGACGGTATGGATGCTTTTAATTAAAGATACGATCGCTCTAATTATAAAAATGTAAAGGAAAATTATAAAATAAAATAAAAAATAGTGTTAAGAGTAAGATATTGAAATACATTTAAATTTAATTCAAAAAGACTTGAACTAATAATAGGTCATCTATTGTGGGACGGAAGTAGTATATTAGTATCCTATGCAGTGCCTTTATTCATCTTTTATTTTTGTGTTGTGTCAGGTGGAACAGGAAACTCAACGAACGGCGAGCAATGGCAGCAGAAGCACCAACAGAAGTGTTGGAAGACATTTTGTTGGTGGTAGTGGCCAATGGAGGCCAGCTTTACAAAGCATTGCAGAATTTGGAACTTGAACTCAATTAATCCCTCACTCCCATAAATAAATCTTCCTTTAATTATGTTCCTTCCAATATAATTCATGTAATTGCCCCCTTCTTAATTTGTAGTAAGTAGTCCATTATACATAGGTTTTGTGTTAAATGTATGCATCTAGACCTTAGTAATTACCCAACTGTTAATCCATTATATCATATGCTATTTTGTTTGATTAAAAGTTTTCATTGAACCATTTTCCATATGTCAGCCTGGTTTGGAAATGTGTGCCTTTGCCTTTGAAATTTTGATGGTGGATAGGTTTTTGGATTTGGACGTTCCACTGTTTTTCATATTTGGTCCATTCTTAAACCATCTGTTGATGTTGTGGTCCTAAATGTCCCATTATGCTGAATTGGCCACCGATAGTGTACAAGTTTAACACGCTTTGGCATGAAAAACGTTGTGATCAGTAAACTTGTAAAGAGTTTCGCGTCGGATTGAATGAGATATGGTCTAAAATTGTGTTTATAAGTAGTCGACAATTGTTATCTTACGAACTTGTTTTGTAAAGGTTGAGTTGACATCTATGTAGCCCCAACACCACCCCGGAACATATCATTACTAGAGGCGATATCGTGTCAATGTTATGTCTGGTGTTTAGGTCTTGATCAATGATTCAATGCTCACATACAACAGCCACCTGATAATTTTTAGTCCAAGATAAAAACAAAAAAACATGCATGCGCATCAACATTTACATGTAGTGCTTTCTTTTTAGATAACATTTACATGTAGTGCTAGCTCCACTAAGTACTGTTTTTGGATTATGGTTTGTTTGTTACCTCGGTTGTTTTGTTTTGATTGAATCACTGGTTAATGGAGCAATCACTTTATCCCCTGTTGTTCATCATTCCGACCTTTAATTCAAAAGAAAGGATGTTTGTCCTAAATATTGTCTAGATGTTTTGTCAACATGCTAGGTCACTTCAATTTGTGGTCTTGATAACTTAATTGCAAAAAAAAAAAAAAAAAAAGATGTGTATTCCTGATATGTTAATTATGAAAATAAAATATAACTTGGTTTATTGTACCTTTTGTTAAATGAGTTAGAATGGTGTTTTCAAACCTTAGAATATACCCAAAAGCCATCAATTTTTAGCATATTGATTCCCTAAAGGTTCTTTCTGTTGAACTCTCTAGGTTTGTCTTTTTCCACACTTAAAACATTGTTGAAATTTTCTTTTTATAGACATGGTCGCACATTTGCGCCTAGGCGCAAACACAACAGCCCTAACACGACTCCAGCAGGTCTCCTACCCTTTGGGCACAAAATGACAGAATCACCGAAAAACAGATTTTAAGGCAGTTTTAAACATCTATGGAAGAGATGTATAATCACTATAAGAGGTTTAGACAGCATTGTCCTCAAAATAATTGAAAAAGTTTGAAGAAATAGGAGATTAAGTTGTAGAAGGATTGTACATAAGAGATCAAGATCCAAGTCAAAAGATGGCATAGTGAGGATCATCCTAAGAAGGAGTACCCTGAATACAAAGTGAAGAAAAAGAGATGGCACAAAAATCACAATGGTGATGCAAATGTGCTATCAAAAGGTTATAAGAGTGCCAAACTGATGTGTCTCATAAGGAGAAACTCATCATGAATGGATTATTGATTCTCGTTGTACATTCCATATGTTCCCAAATAAGAGACTGGTTCATGTACTACGAAGATAGACATGTGGGACAAGTTTTGTTGGGTCAAGGAAGCACACTTATTGGCATTTCTAATACAATATCAAGTGCAAGTCAATCTCAAACCAGAGGTTGTTGACCTACTATATAGAGTTCAAAAAGTCATGCATAACAATGTCATGTCTCCTAAGTTCATGAATGTTGTGTTTACGAGGATTGGTTTTGCGGCCTAGCTTGTTGCTCGCTTGCCTTATATTTAAATGTAAATAATGGTTTATACTAATTAAAAACTAGACTTTTGACCCGTGCACCGCACGGGTCTTATGAGCTGAAATATTTTGATACTTAGTAACACATTATATTTTGGAATGGAACTTAAATAATTAAACTATGTAAAGAACAACTATCAGAGTCACAAAATGTATCGTTTTGGCAAAATATCATATCGCAAACCAATAATGTTACAACAAAATACATAATAGAGGGTATTACACATTTTGAAATACTTCTTCATACACGATGTTAGACGTCTCATCCATATCTTCACCATCTTTATCATTAATCAATATCTTCCGTCCTTCTTTGGATGTAACTCTTTATACAACAACGTATAGTTGTCCATACGAAAATACAGACGTTGGGGGATATTGTATAACAATTGAAGTTAAATGTATTATATCAAAGACTAAAAAGGTCGTTACATTGTTAATTTAGAAACAATGTCAGATAGCAAAGTAAACTGAAATGGAGAACACACACATAACTATATAGGATGATCTTTCCATTCTCTTGGAGAAATAAATAGTCTAAAAATAATACCAA
>Ga0099826_10002623_pt1 | contig 11717 bp, 10 predicted proteins | sample Mtrugardesep15_FD_76830 | JGI IMG/M metagenome (GOLD analysis project Ga0099826, IMG submission 76830) | Root nodule microbial communities of legume samples collected from California, USA - M. trunc garden sep15 | ecosystem: Host-associated > Plants > Roots > Nodule | place: USA: California...
GCAAATGCTCTCAGAAATTAGTTTTAGATTCTGCACATGTTCTTCAAAGAGATCAACTAGTTGATTATTGTCGCTGAAGTTATATACACGGCTGAATCTGACAGCTTCATCATATTGCCGTTGCTTGATAAAATTCTTGACAAAACCTGCAAGGTGTAAGAAAATTCCACTTCATTAAACTGACCAAAACAGCTATAAAATAAAGGAAACAAAAAACTAAGTATATTAGAATAAATAGTTCAAAATTTGTCTATTTCATTTTCCAAGAATTAACCAACATGTCAATTTTCTCTTAACAGATGAGAGAGAACTGTTGGGAAAACAAAATGAAACTTTTGCATCAAGTGTATGAAGCCAACATATCAGTTCAATTTCCTACCTAGAACTAGTATCTAAATCTTAATATATTCGTATTATAAATCATGCATAGTTTTTCCACATAATGTAAAAGTATTTGACTAATTATTTTCATGTGTATAAATGTAGTGATCCATAACACCATATGAAAGAAAAACAAGGCAAATTATAGATATCTTGCCAGATATTTTATCTGCAAAACCCATGGCCCCAAACAGCTCCACCGTGATGTTGTGCTGAGAAACAAGTCCAAATAGCTTTAACACCTCATCCTCATCGAAAGATGGAACCAGTCCATAAATCGACAGAAGGAGTAGATGTTGTAAATTTTGAGTATATTTCAAAAGTTTCATATATTTTGTGTCCCATATTTTTAATTGAGAAATATCGAAAAATATTTTAATAGAAAATTATTATCACATTGTTATTAATACTATTGTTTGACTTGGTTTTATAACATATTATTAATTCCAAATTTTGTAACTATTTTTCATTGATATCTCTTGAAGTGGCTATTATTAAGGTTTTCTTCTTGATTTACTAAACAACCATGTTTTCATGGTAGATACACGTACAGAAGGAAAAAAGGCTACACTTCTTCATTTTGCTTTCCCTCAATGTAAAAGAAAACAAAACCATTTTTGTACCCTATCAAACCAGAAAAAATATCTTCCTCTCCTTCCAATACCATTGAGTTACATCATTCCAGTGTTTAACAGATTCGAGCTGTTCTGTCACCTCTGATATGATTCATATCAGAGTGTTGTATCCTGGAGGATATGCGCTTATGAGACGGATAAATCCTTAAGGACAGTGACTTCGTCACATCTCAGGTTATTTAACGGTTTACTATTCTGCTGCTCATCGCAGTTCATGGTTTCTTGCTTATTTACTTTACCGTTACCGACTTCAAATCACCGCAATTTTAAGGAAGATAAGTTTACTTGTTGACCCTCTTGTTTATTCTCTTTAATATTTAATTGATGTTTTTATTTATATGATGATTTATTTATAGAGAGAATTTATTCCTACTTTTTACAACAGTAGAAAACCCAGAACCGCCGCTGAATTTTCTGTGTTTTGACTTATGTAAGTTTTCAAATCAAGTGCTAGCTTCATTGCTTCTTCTTTTACATGAGGCCTAATATCTGGTGAGATTTTCCTCAGTTCTTCAAGCAGAAGAATGTGGCTATCATGAATAATTGCAGCATCGTCTCCTATCTTACACTTTTTAATAATGAGGTTTGTATTATATCCAAAACAACTTTTGATGGATCTGATGATCCTTGCATATTACTAAGAATGTCATCATCAAACAACTCAAGCTCATCAGTTTGCTCACATGAGAGAAACATCAAACTTCTTTCACCAATGATGGGACTTAATTGATTACCTGTGTGTATGATGTAACTGCATAATTAGTTGCACATATTTTAGCCTTCTCAATATTTTATTGAAGAATCGGTAAATCAAGTTGACAACATGAACTTCATAAAACATTATATAAAATGAAAGAGTGAAAAACCTCTTCCTCATGTAAGGATATTGAAATTTGAACCAGCACTGAAACTCAAAAGCTTAACAATATTTGCAATATACTTTACATTGACATTGACATAATATTATAAATAAATCACTAAAACGATTGTTTAAAAGCTTCTAAACATGTTCAAGACAGGTGTCTTTAAAAAGTCAGATAGATCAAGTAATTAAAAATATCAACAACAATGAAAGAAACGGTTGCAATGAAAAAGAACATTTACCCAATTTTGGTTCTATTAAAGCATCATATTTTTTCTCTCTTAACTCAGGCAGCTTCAGTTTTCCATCAAATTTACTTGGCATTGACACAAAACCCTTCATGCGTCCGTCAAACTGCTTCTCTTTTGGCTTGAGCTCCTTCACATGTACTTTGATTGATAGTGTGTGGGTTGTAGGTGTAACGTGTGTAGCTTGCACCACTATTTTTCTATTGATTGATAGTGCTTACTTGCTGATTCTAAAATAAAAGATGTAATCCGTGTGGTTAAATGTTTTGGTTTATGTAAATATTAATCATGTTTTTTTTTAAAGAGTAGATTTTTTTTTTTGGAGAGATTTAAAGAGTAGATATTCATCATGTTAATAGTTGATTAAGTTTTTTTATTTTTATCAAATAGTCGAGTGACTAGATTCACATGCTAAATGCGGAGAAATTGTGAATCTGAAATTTGGCATATCATAATTAATGGAGGATCGACTCTTTGTCTAGTGAGTCAATCACAAGTAGAGGTGTAACGGTTCGGCTTGGATCAATTTTCAGTAAAAAAAAAAAAAAGTCTGAACCCATGAAATCTTCATTTGTTCAGTTTGGTTTTCAAACATTTTCAAAAAATTAACCAAACTAAACTAATTGGTTTGGTTTGGTCTAGTTCGTTTAGGTTGATTGGTTTATTTGAAAATACAAGTTAAAAAAATTCATATTCTCACAATTTGTATTTTATGTATATGAAACATACGTCATATTGAAATATTTCATGAAATTTGTATTTTATATTTTGTTTTTTCATGTTCTCTATTTTTCAAACAACATTTTACAACTAACCTTACCCAATATTTTAAAGGCATAGAAAATGAGCATAGAAAACGATATATTTTCAAAAGTTTGAAGACATAAACATGATAAAACTAACCAACAAATGAACGATCTCAACGGTGATGAGGAATGTTGGGTTAGGTCATAGGTGTGGTTGATGGCTAGTTTTTTTTAATATAAATGAAATAGAGTCTGAGTGATGAGATGAGATGATGATGAGAGAAAATAAATGGATCAAGTAGTATTTTATGTTGGGCTTTAATTTTGGGCATGATCATAAGTTTGTGGACAGATAATATTAGTAAAATGGGGAGTGAAGTTAGCATCAACTCGGTTCATCGGTTTCGTGGATCTCAAAACGAAAAACCGAGAACCGAACCAAAGGAAGTTTGTTTAGATTGATTTCGTTCAGATTATAATAAAAAAAAACCTAAATATAAATTAAAAATAAATAAATATGTTAGTAGTGATTACTTCAAATGTTACTACACTTATCTTTCATAGTTCGGTAAACAAAATATTTCAGTATAAAAAATAATCTAAAAGTAGCATTGCTTGAAATCATTGTACACAAATTTCAAATCATGATAACATAAATTTTATTGTATTCCTTTAAAAAAACATAGATTTTATAACTATTAATTAGTGAGGAAAAACATTTCTCTCCAATGTCATTATTTCTGTCAATTGGTCATGGTAGAAAGCATCCAGCTATGAAAGAGTATTATTGGCAAGCTCCTGCTCCAACCGGTTGAAATGCAACACAAACGGTGATGCCCTAGCCTGTCCTAACAATTTAGGATCCTCGACAATTTCTGCATAAAATTTTTTGAAAACAAGAAATGATGTAATTAATTCCAGCAGGTCCGTTGAATTGATCGAAGAGCCGTTGTGGTCGAAGTTATGGATAATCAAAACAATACCTCGTCATATTCGGTTGATGTGGAGAATTCTTCATGGAAAACTTCCGGTCAAGATAGCTCTATTTAAACGAGTTTATGCCTGCACCTATTTCCTTTGTGAAATGGATTAAAAATATTATTATGCAGGGTGATAATGAAACAAATAAGCTGATTATGACAATTTGCAATGAGATTTGGTTTGTTAGAAATAAAAGATATTTCGAAAGAATTAATGTGCAATATCCGGTTGTGAGCTTCAGACATACAATGCAAGCGGTCCAGCAGTACAATAATTCTAATGAGATATTGATGCAAGTACAGAATCAAGGTTGTCCCATACCTACTTCAAATGTGTGATGGACTTTCCCTCCACCCGGCTGGTATAAACTCAACACCGATGCAGCTGGACAAAACGAGGATGGAACATGGTTACATGGGGACTGTCGGCGATTGTTAGGGACTCAGAGGGTGTTCTTGTTGCTGCAGCATGTTGGAAAACAACGATTCTGCAAAATTCAGATATGGTTGAAGCAATGGCGATGAAAAATGGTGTGGAATTCGCAAATGATATGTTATTTTTGAACTTGATTGTTGAACCTGATTCGCAAAATGTGATATCTGCTGTCACGGATGCCTAATCGCCTCTTTCATGCATGGGTAGTGAGTACCATTGTTGATGATTGTAGACTTTTAGCTTGTCATTTTCAAAATTTACAATTTGCGCACATTAGGCGTGAAGCCAATCAAACTATGCATTATTTAGCAAAATACACATCATCTCATAATGAAAATGTGTGGATCGAAGATGCTCCCAATTGTATTGATGTTGTATTCACGTTTGATTTATTGCCAACACCTTATAATGAATTTTTTTTCCATGTAAAAAAAAAAGAGCTCATTCTCTAAACTTGTGGTCCTAACACATACCTCCCCCGCTTCTATTCACTAGAAACTTTAAATTGTTCTTCAATTGCTTGAAAATATCAAATTCTAGATTGTTTAAAATTTCTCACAATAGGAAACACTTGAAATGGTTTTCTCTTTGCACACTTGAAATATGAAAGAGTACTAACAAGATTTAGCTTTGAAAATTTGATTTTTCTCATCACATAAAAAGATTATATTTCTTATTGCTAAAGGAGGTAGAGTGGCCATGTAGTTTAAAAGTATATACACTCCCATGTTGGAGAAAGTTTTGACACCAAATCCAACTTAGAAAAGGGAGGGAGAACAAAATGAGTTCCACAGCAAATTGAGACCAAACTCCAGAGGGTTTTGTCAGTTTTACTATTCATAATTTAAAATGGTTTAACACGATTTAATTTCTGAAACACATTTATTCATTCTGAAATGAAATTTCAAAATCCTTCTACTTATGTTCTAAAGTCAAATGAAGGGAGCTGTAACCTCAAACCTCAACAGACATTTCAAATCTCCCCGGAACAGTTGAAAAATGACTACATGTAAAACATTTCTACATATCATACTCAAGCCTTTGCTAAATTTATAGACAAAAAAAAAAGGGCAAAATACAAGAAAGAAAGAACAGGAACCAACAAAATTGAGATAACACTGTTTGAGAATCTTCTCTTGAGAGAATCCTGTTACTTCATTTGCACGTTGAACATCTGGAGGATGGTCCTGATTTCACATTTAACACATCAATTGATAACCAACATGCCGCAGGTGCATGAACATGGAATGATTCATAAAATATAATAAGCATAAAATGAAAAAACAACCTCGATTTCAATGGAGTCCGTTTTCTTGAATGCAAGAGATTGGCGGTTTGATTTTTGTTGGGATTAAATAAGCTCGAATGAATCTAGCAGCTTCTGTCTTTTGTTCCTTCATGATAAGTTTCTGAACAAAATCTGCAAGGTACAACAAAATTTCACCCTTTATATCAATTTTATTTTAATAATCATTTTCTCTTCGGTTCACTTTTAGCAACAAACAATTTTACTAGGCGAGTATATTTGTTTTCTCGTTGAGCACAACACACGTCAATAGTGAAGCTACGATTGAAGTTTCTGCAATAATTGTGGTAAAAATGATATCTGGATGTGAAAATTAGGGGAAAAAAGTGTAAAATAAATTAATTCATTTAAAATCAATTTTGATATAATGTCACAGTAACTTAATCAAATGCTTATAAGTTATGAAAATAAATAACTTGTTTTCTCTTCAACTATTTTGGAGAGATTAAGAAAATAAGCCGAAGATAATTTATGATCATGAGAAATATCATGTAATTCAAAATGAAAGGGAAGAGAGGGTTAAAATGGAACAACCAAATCAACAATACATTATGTCACAAGAGCAAGATAAGTCATGACATAACTTCTTCAAAACCAACTATATGCAACACTATAGCATATATAATACTGCTATCAATTATCAAATTAATCATAAATCTATGATACTTGTGAACTTTCCCAGGAAAATATTATCCTCAATCACAATGTGTTTATAAATCACTGGAAACTATGTATCAATCAAGATCAACTCAGAGAATCATATGAATGCCAAATAGGTGAGTAATGGCATCATTGAAAAAAGAATCAAGCATCCACCATGTTCTTATACATGGTGTTATGTCTTCAGCATACAAATGCTACAACCAAAGGACAACCGAAACACAACTAAGCTATGACAGAAAATTATTGACTAATGTAATGGACAAAGCATCAAATACTTCCAAAGGAGTCTTCTTGAGTTCAGTCACAAGCCTCTTGAAGGTTTCTTCAATATCTGACTCAGTTATGGCAAAAATCCCATCAGCAAAATCACCCTTCTTCAATAACTTAATCCTTCTTTATGCAATTTGAACTTCCTCAGCCAAGTTTGCCAAATTAAGCATGTGAGAAAATGATTTTGCTATAATAGAATCTCCGGCATCAAAATTTATTTCATGAAATAAAACTAACATTGAGCTAAATAATAACTCAAAAATACTACGCGAACAAATGAGATTTAACTCTCGGGGAATTTCTGCATCAAGCGTATGAAGCTAATTACAGAAACTTTACGAACAAAAAGTTTGGAATGTATCGTAAATAACTGGTTTTTATATGAAAACGCTTCCTCATATCAAATTTAAGTCTTTGAGAAATTAAAAATAAATAGTTAGACATTAGTCAATATCAAGAGATCATGTTAGCAGGTTTCCACTACCATGTACTAGAGGATCACACTCACCGGTTCATTAGATCCTTAGCTCAAAAATACGATCCTCAATCTCACTAATACGATCCACAATCTTGTTCATTAGATTTTTGAATTCTAGGTTGTTATCTTTAATGTTTTGCATAACAGCCATGAGACTCGCAACTTCTTGATCTCTAGCCTTGTCCTGAGTTCACGATCAAAGTATTTATAATTATCATGATTCATGAAGGGGAATGAAGATGCAATGTTTCATAAGATAGAAATTGAATAAGAAAAAAAAAAAGAACCTTAATTTCAATGGAGTTGGTTTCCTTGCAACTGCTCTCAGAAATTAGTTTTAGATTTTGCACATATTTTGTAAGAAAATTTCACTTCATCAAACTGACCAAAACAGCTATATAATAAGTTCTAGTAAACGAAAAAAAACGAATTAGATTGGACCGAATAATTCAAAATTAGTCAAACCGTTTAGAAAATAGAAGAGATACATATATAAAGACATAAATTTGAAGTCTATTTCATATAAAATAATATGCGGGGTGTCAGAAACAAAACATTTCTCAAACTAACATACCATAAGCTTTACTTTTGAAACCAAGAATTCCAAACAGCCCTACAACTATCTCGTGCTGAGCAGCAAAACCAAAAAGCTTAAAAACTTCATCGAAAGAAGGAGCCAATCGATAAATAGACAGAAAGAGTAGAAAACCCAGAATCGTCGCTGAATTTTCAGTGTTTTGACTTATGTAAGCTTTCACATCCAGAGCTAGCTTCATTGCTTCTTTTACACGAGGTCTTATATCTGTTGAAATTTTCTTCAGTTCTTAGAGCAGAAGAATGTCGCCATCATCAATAATTACAGCATTGTCTCCCATCTTATGCTGCAGGTTCTGTATAATATCCAGGACTCTGATACTGCTTTAACACCAAGAAGAATGTCATCATCATCCGACTCAAATTCATCATTTTGCTCACTTGAGGGACTTGATATATTACTTGTGTAAGATGTAATTGAATAATTATCTAGCAGATATTTAAGCTTCCTAAGTATTTATTGAAGGATAGATAAATCAAGATGATAATATGAATTTATATGATGTGATGTAAATTGAAAGAGTGAAAAACCTCTCTTAGATCTTTATACTGATCTTTCTTTTGCATTACCATAACAGTGTAAATAAACCATAGTCATGGCAAAATCGAAATGATTTGCTGTGATTAAGAGCTTCCGAAAATGTTCAAGAAAGCGAAAATATAATCCAAATTAGTAATAACATTGTCTAATATTGAAAACTAATGAAGATTTCAACTTGACTAAGACCTACAACACAAACATGATTAAATATGTTATTATAAAATAAAGGTAGATCGGGTTATTAAAAATATCAACACCATTACAAGAAACGGTTGAAATTAAATTGTTTCAAAAACTAAATGAAAAAGAACATTTACCCAATTCTGGTGCGTCATCAAACAATTCTATTAAAGCATCATGTTGTTTCTCTCTTAACTCAAAATCCTCCGTGCATCCTTCATGTTGATTCTCTCTTGACTCGACCTCTTTCCCTCGTCCTTCAAACTGTTTCTCTTTTGATTTGGAATCCTCAATTAGTCTTACAAAACGCTTGAGCTGCTGCATTTGAGCATTGTATTCCCCCTTTCTGATTCAAATGCCTTTTTTCGGCCTTCAAACTCCTTCACTTGGTCTTTGAATTGCTTCTTTTTTGATTGAGCTCCCTTACTTGGCCCTTGAATTCCTCCTCTCTTGAATCAAACTTCTTCACTTGGTCTTCAAACAACTTTTCTTTTAACTAGAGATCCTCCAATTTCCCTTCAAATTGCTTTTTTTTTTTTTCTATTTCGAGCTCATTTGTTTGACTTTTCAATTTCGCCTCCTTAGAGTCAAGCTCCTTTGCTCGGCCTTTGAGTTTCTCTTCTTTTAAATCTAGCTCCTTCACCCGTCCTTCTAATTTATTTTTCTTTGCATCAATTTTTCGGGAAAGATCCTTGAGTTCCTGCTCTTTTTCTTCAAGGACCTTATCAATGTTATAAATTTCTATTTCCTTTATCATGACTTCATGCTTGCACTCTCCTAGCAAGTCCTCCGTCAAAGAGAGATTTTGACTTCCCTTGTTTCTAGAACCATGTCATAATCTTCGATTTCTTTTTTATGGATTGCAGTCTCTCCTCTTCTTGTTTTTTCTTTCTGCACTCCTCAAACAATTTTTCCACCGTGGAAAGTTCAATCTTCAACAAAGAAAATGATTCTTCAACATTTGATGTGGTGTTTATTTTTAATGCTTTTTTCTTTAATTTGTTGGTAATGTATGTTATTATTGGCAATGGACATGTTTGAGTATGTCTTTGGAAGTCTAGCTTTTGGTTTTGATTTTGTTTTCTCTCCCCAGGTTATCCCAGATGTTGAACTACAGAACATGGAGGAGTAGCGGTAATGCTCCTATTAAGAAGAAGCGTACTACTATTACAAGGCCAGTTAAGAAGCCATTTGATAACGACAGTTCTTTGCTGGATTCTGCTACAAGGTCAGTTAAGCGTACTACTACTACTACCGGTAATGCTCCTACTGCTGAAGAATCATTTTCTTTGTGGAAGAATGAACTTTCCTTGGTGGAAAAATCGTTTGAGGACTTCATAAAGAAAAAACAAGATGAAGAGGAGAGACTGCAGTCCATAAAGACATAAATCGAAGAATATGACAAGGTTCTAGAAACAAGGGAAGCCGATCTCTCTTTGACGGAGGACTTGGTAGGACAGTGCAAGCATGAACTCGTGATAAAACAAATAGAAATTCAAAACATTGATAAGGCCCGTGGAGAGAAAGAGCGGGAACTCAAGGATCTTTACGGAAAAATTGATGTAAAGAAAAAACAATTAGAGTGAAGGAGCTAGATTTAAAAGAAGAGCAACTCAAAGGCCGAGCAAAGGAGCTTGATTCAAAGGAGGACAAATTGAAAAGCCATACGAATGAGCTCAAATCAGAAAAAGATCAATTTGAAGGGTGATTGGCGGATCTCCGATCAAAAGAAAAGTTGTTTGAAGACCAAGTGAAGAAGTTTGATTCAAGAGAGGGGGAATTCAAGGGCCAAGTAAGGGACCTTGAATCATAAAAGAAGCAAATCAAAGACCAAGTGAAGGAATTTGAAAGCGGAGAAAAGGCATTTGAATCAGAAAGGGAGGAATACAAAGCTCAAATGCAGCAGCTCAAGCGTTTTGTAAGACGAATGGAGGATTCCAAATAAGAAGAGAAACAATTTGAAGGACGAGGGAAAGAGGTGGAGTCAAGAGAGAAGCAACTTGAAGGATGCAAGGAGGATTTTGAGTTAAGAGAAAAACAACATGATGCTTTAATAGAACCGTTTGATGAAGCAACAAAATTGGGTAAATGTTCCTTTTCATGAAGTTTTTGAAACAATTTCATTTCAACTGTTTCTTGTAATGTTGTTGATAATTTAAATACCCGATCTACCTATTTTTAATAAAACATATTTAATCATGTTCATGTTGTAGGTCTTAGTGAAGTTGAAATCTTCACTAGTTTTCAATATCAGACAATGTTATTACTAATTTGGATTATATTTTCGCTTTCTTGACATTTTCGGAAGCTCTTAATCACAACAAATCATTTTGTTTTTGCCATGACTAAGGTTTATTTACACTGTTATGGTCATGCAAAAGAAAGATCGGTATATCGATCTAAGAGAGGTTTTTCACTCTTTCATTTTATATAACATCATATAAATTTATATTGTCATCTTGATTTATCTATCCTTCAATAAATACTGATGAAGCTTAAATATATGCTAGTTATTTTTTCAGTTACATTCTTACTCATGTAATCAATCAAGTCTCTCAAATGAGTAACATGATGAACATGAGTAAGTTGACGATGACATTCTTGTTCGTCTTAAAGCAGTACCAGATCCAGCAAAAGTTGTCCTGGAAATTATATAGAACCCCATTATTTTTAAATGGAGCATATGATGGGAGACAATGTTGTAATTGTTGATGATGGCGACATTTTTCTGCTCAAAGAACTGAGGAAAATCTCACCAGATATTAGACCTCATGTAAGAGAAGAAGCAATGAAGCTAGCTCTGGATTTGAAAGCTTACATAAGTCAAAACATTGAAAATTCAGTGGCGAATTTGGGTTTTCTACTCCTTCTGTCTATTTATGGATTGACTCCTTTCAATTAAGATGTAGTTTTTAAGCTTTTTGATTTTGCTGCTCGGCACGAGATAGCTGTAGAGCTGTTTGGAACTCTTGGTTTTGCAGATTAAGCTTCTGGTATGTTAGTGTGAGAAATGTTTTGTGTCAGACACCCCACATATTATTTTATATGAAATAGACTTCAAATTTATGTCTTTTTATATGTACTCTTCTATTTTCTAAACGGTTTGAATAATTTTGAACTATTCAGTCCAATCTACTTTTTTTTTCGTTTACTATAACTAATTAGGCTAAACTGCAGTTTTGGCACCTTAAGTTTGCCAATGTTGCGATTTTGACCCCTATTAAAAAAAATAAAAATTTGACCCCCTATAAATTAGCCCCTTTGCAATATTAGTCCCTTTGATCAATTTTGACCTAATCAACATCTATGTGGCACCTAGTAGGATGCCACATGTGTAATTGCTGAATTAAAAAAAATAAAAATTGCCACATAATCATTTACTAAATTAAATAAATAA
>Ga0099826_10002624_pt1 | contig 11715 bp, 10 predicted proteins | sample Mtrugardesep15_FD_76830 | JGI IMG/M metagenome (GOLD analysis project Ga0099826, IMG submission 76830) | Root nodule microbial communities of legume samples collected from California, USA - M. trunc garden sep15 | ecosystem: Host-associated > Plants > Roots > Nodule | place: USA: California...
AGACAATTTTAACATTCCAGTTTATGCACCAAGTATGCAAGACTTCAAGGAGGTAGTTGAAGCAAATGGTTCATTTGTCATAAACAAACTTGAGGTATTCAAAGGAGGAAGTCCCCTTGTTTTAAACAAACCAGATGATGCTAATGAAGTAGGTAGGGCTCTAGCCAACAGCTGCAGGACTGTGTGTGGAGTCCTTGTTGATGCTCACATTGGTGATAACCTTAGTGAGGAGCTCTTCCTTAGAGTGGAGCGCCGAGCCACTAATCGTGCCAAGGAGCTTCTGGAGAAACTACAGTTCTTTCACATAGTCGCATCCCTCTCTTTTAGTCAATGAGAACAAGTCCCGATCCATCGTGCATTGATTTCTAATACCATCTGCCTATTTATAATATATAACAATCGTTAGAAATTGGTTTACAATGGATCAAGAATCGGGTGGACCATTCTATACATTTCATGACAAAGACTTTTCGCAATTTGTAGCGTCTTGTTTTTCGATCTGGATCCTCTACCGCGATCAATATCATTTGTTTTTCCCTCTTTCGTGTATTATATATTGCTGATTGTAATTATTTTCTACACATAATTATGTCCGTTTTGACTTGTGTTCCTTGTTTCTAAACTAATTTTTGCTTTCTAAGTAGAGGATACTATTGTGTTCATATATTGTGAAAATTGGAATTGAACTTATGTTATATCTTTTGTGCCTAACAAACTTTGATGTTAGATACAACATTTGGTTTTAGTCTCATTGCACTTTCTTTATTTTCCTCGTCAAATCAATTGTACACTTTTTTTCATTGATATGACCAACTGTGAACCTTAAATCAAATCAAAATCACAAACTCAACGAGTGACAACATAAAAATATATAATATACTCCATTCTCACAATAATTAATCTATTTAAAAAAAATCCAAAATAACTGACATTTTTATTTTTTATGTTCATGTTAATTATAGAGATTAATTTTACACGTATATTAAATCAAATCATATCAGTTAAATATCTTAAAAAATATTTTATGTTGATATTGTGTGATATGATTGAATACATGTTTAAAAAAAATATTTAAATTGTGGGTGTATGCAAACTAAATCCTTAATTGACAAATATCACTATTAGGATAAACAAAATAACAATTTATTGTTTATACATGGCTTTTATTTAATTTTTATTGATCTTTTGAACTTGAGTGAACTGAAGCTTATCTCACACATAGGCGCTTGTGTGACCTCAATTTTCATTTTATAAATAATTAGAAAAATATATAAATGGTTAAGAAACCGGCCCCTAAAATCAAGATAAGATAACAGTAAAATTCGTGCAAGAGTTTATGGAATATATCCATAATAGTGATCATGATGAATTCATGATTCATGAATAATCAAGTTGGAGACAGCATCATAATCAATGTTGTATTGAAGTGAAGACAAGATTGCAAGATCAATAAGAGAGAAACTTCACTCAAATAATGTTGAGCCTTTAACTGTTGTTTTTCACCATTGAGCTGAGAAAGTTGTCCGTATACCATATCTCAATTGACCAAAGAAAGCAACCTTTAACTAAACTAGAGAAAATGACATGCATTCTCATAGACAACATTGTGTTATGAGAGATGGACTTTGTGCTTTTGATAAATATCAGATGTTTTATAGACATCAATTATACTCTAGAATAAATGTGTTTCACCAAAAAATGAAAATCTAGAGGGGACGTGACTATAGTTTTCTTTTTCTTTTCTTTCGTGAGCAAATGAGTGGATGGATGATATGTGAGTACTGACTAGTTTTTTCTTTCTTCCAGGATGTTTGACTATAGTTTTTTTTTAAGAGGGGGATGTGTGACTATAGTTAGATTTGTTATAAATATTTGGATTTTAATATAATACAATAAACATTAGGGGTAACAAATGAGAAGGCTTTGTCACGTTGATTCTTTCTCTCAATCTCTCTTCTATAAAACAATCTATCTCATCTTATTTCCTTCTATTTTTCTTGTCTTTCTTATTTTTCTATCTATGGAAAATGCCAACAATCACCAAAAAGTAAGGGATGCAAGGTTGAAAGTTATACTATAATCTAACCTTCCGTCTTGCCTCCCCTCGCACAACACATACGCAAACGGACAATGTCCTTATCATATCCAACCCCAAGTCAGAGTATCTTGTTCTGCCATTAGACTTGAGTTTCTCGAAAACATGCAAACATGAAGGAAAAAAAACACAAACTGCTGGAAAAATTGTACTAAAATTCCTTCAGTTGAGGAGGGAAGGTCTGCTACATGCCTTCAGTTGGATCTTTCTATACATGCATTTATGCCAAAGATATGAATATAATGCATTAAAATTTTGAGGGTAAAAAGTATGCACCATCATTTAAAACTCATTTCTCATACATTAGAACTCTAGAAGGCAATGCAAGTACTATTCCTAGCAATATAGGTAGTGAACATGACAGTAATACTTGAAAGTTCATATGTCGAAAGTTATAAACAAGCTAGTAGCTACCTCTTACACTCAAACCAAACTAACAGTAAGTCACACCCTTTCCGCTAATAACTTCACCTATGCGGTAGGCTTTCTCTGTATCACTTCCGTTTTCAAGTATTCTATTAGCTGCCTCTGGAGTGACTACAAGGATCATCCCAATGCCCATATTAAAAGTGCGCATCATCTCAGAATCTTCAATCTTCCCAGCCTAATGTGAGAGGTAATTAGTACTGTGCACTTTTGTCTCCAAAAGATTTGAAGATCAAATTTAAGTATATTATTATTGCTATAAATAATTTAAAACAAAATTCTAAGAATTTACCTGCTGAAGCCATTTGAAAACTGCAGGCATTTCCCACGAGTCTTTGTATATAGAAGCACCAAAACCTTCTGGAAAAACTCGAGGAATATTGTGTGAAACCGCCACCAGTAATATGGGCAATTCCCTTTACCCCTCCTTTGCTGACTATGTCAAGCACCTATTTCAAAAAGACAAGAGACAACTTCAAGATCAAAAGGGGAGTGAATTTAAAAAAAAATAAAAATGAATGTCGCAAAGAATCATAAATAACCTGTTTAACATAGATCTTAGTTGGAGCCATTAAAGCTTCTGCAACTGTAGTGCTAGCGCCAGGGAGTTTATCTTTCAATGAAAGACCGCTTTTCTCAAGTACTCTACCAAAATATATTGATATATTTCAGTAAGCCAATAATTTTATAAAATACAATAGATTTCATACTCAAAACCGACCTTCTAACAAGTGAAAACCCATTAGAGTGAACTCCACTTGATGGTAAACCGATAAGAATGTCGCCTGCGATAATGTCTTTTCCATTGATAACGGAATCTTTCTTTACAATCCCAACCGCACAACCACTAAGATCATACTCACCTTCTTTGTATAGACCAGGCATCTCTGCAGTCTGAAAAGTGTATAAAACTAATTAGAGGAGCAATATAGATAATCATTATCTTCATCGACATTTATAATAGAATGCAGTTGCACGTGTGTGAGAAAAGGATGTTATGTATTTAAATAGAGAGATTGGTTGTAATATACTCATGTGCTTAATTTATTTGACAACAATATAAGATTGCAATAACCTAATGGGGTTTGAATAAAATGTCAATAGAACACTTACAATAAAACAAGAAAATTTAAATTTAACAAGTCTTATTGTAAGAAGCAATTGAAAATGTCCTATCCAAATAAACAATTGAACATGTCTTATCCTAATAAGTAGGATTACGACTTGAATGGATCATTGCATGGATAAACCAAATTCCAATAAAACCATTTAGAATGAGGTCTTCTATAATAGTTAATATTTTTTCTGAATAAATTTCTTAAGTCTTCCTCTACCCGACTCAAGCTTATCTAAATGCAGCCTTTGTTCTACTGTGTTTTTCTCAACAAGCTAAATCACACCTCAATAAGTATACCTCCAACTTTTGCCGCATATACTTCATGCTAAGCCCCCTCAATATCAGATACTAGCAATAAGTTCTTTCAAAAATAGAGATATTTTAAGAATGAATGCTCTAGTTACTTCATTTTGTCTACCCTAAATTTATTATGAATTGGCAACCTAGAGAGAAAAACAATCAAAACTCAAACCCTAAGTAACAGAAACACTTCAAAAATAAAAAATCAGAATTCCAAAATGTTTACCAGATCAATCCCAATAGTGTCATGAATGCCAGTTTCAAAGGCAAGCATCACCTTCGTCCCAACACCATCAGTACCAGCAACGAGATATGAATCACCTGCGCAAAACAAGCTATTAGAATTTACTAAAAACTGCATTTAACCCAACAAACAAAAGTGATTGAGAGTGTGGTTGCTTGATAGATTCTAAAAAAAATGACTTCAATTTACTAAAATTCAATTCTAGAGGCCTTGATAGGATAAGCGCTTATAGCATAAACGCTTATCATATATCTATAAGCTATTTCTATAATACAAGACATAAGCTGTTTTCATAAGCTATCCTAGTGAACTCGTGAAAATGAGGTGACAAAATAATTTCTTAGTGTAATTACTTTCTACACATTTCACCTGTTTTGACTTGTGTTCCTTTGTTTCTGTGTTTAAAGGTTGTCACAAAATAATTGTACAAATATAATTTCTCTATTGTGAAAGTTGTATTAATAGAACTTTTGTTATACCTTTTGTACCTAACTAGCTATGATGTTAGATACACCATTTGGTTTTAGTCTCATTGTCCTTTCTTTTTTGTCCTCATCAAATCAATTCCGGACTTATGATATGAAATGACCGGTTTCAAACCTTAAAATCAAATAAAAATCACAAAACTGAGAGACAAACACCATTACTAAAGTAAGATTTGGATTAGGTGCACTGTGATTGTACGCAATCACACATCTTGGTCATCCTATTAAGATTGAATGGTCCAAATTTTAAAAACGATTTTGATTTATATTATTAATCTAAAATACCAATTTTAATATTTATATAGTACGAATGTACGATCTTCATCACAAAACTGAGACGTGTGTGACTGCATATAGTACACATCAACAAAAGTCAAAGTTCATATTATTCGGAAGAGAGAAACTAATTAATGTTCTAACACTCACTTTCCAAACTAATCTCTGGTGGATACAAAATGATAACATCGGACACTTCTGGTAGTTTAAAGTTAACCGTTTTCTTCACCTTACCACTTTGGCTTCTACTCGATGACTTAAACAACATCATTTCTTTTACATCAACTTTTTCATTTTTCAAAAGTTTCTCTGAAGATAAGCTGTAACACTCTGAGGACAAAGTTGTATAATCATCATAACCATCTAAGACCAAGAGTTGTTCCAAAGATAAACTATATACTCCAGACTCCGAAAAATAAGCATTTTTTGTAGCCAAATTTTGACCATTGAAGTTACCATCTTTTTGCATAATTGGTGAATTAAGAAGCCACTCCTCTAATGTAATTAATTTGACCTCCATTCCCATTTTCTGCTTCTGATGTCCCTCTTTTTTCTTGTTCTGACTTTTGTTCTTTCTCATTGAGCATGTTTGATTGATATCTTTAACAATGCATGCTTTTGAACTAACATTTTCATCATTAGGAAACTGAGTGACACAATAACATAATGAAAATCTAATTCTCATTCTATTGTTTAGTTACTGCATGAAGGAAATAAAAGGTGAGAATATAGTATGAAGTTATATTGCTAATACTATATATAGGATGCATTATAGACGGATTATCCAAGAGATAAGGATTTCATTGTTAATTAATATCTCAAGTCTCAACTACTCAACTAGTTGCTAAGGAACATTAGACGGCAATGTCATTATGTTTTGATTTTTGTTCAGCAGTATATAATATACTCCATCTGATACAAAAATATATAATACTATACTCCATCGTTGTCACAATAATTAATCTATTTAAAAAAAATCCAAAATAACTGACATTTTTATTTTTTATGGTGATGTTAATTATTATAGAGATTGATTTTAACGCGGAACGTAGTTCTTTTTACATGTACATTCAATCAAATCACATCAGTTAGATATTTTAAAATATATTTTATGGTGATATTGTGTGATATGATTGAATATATCCGTAAAAAAGGATTCGTGCAAACGAAATCCTTAATTGACAAATATCACTATTAGGATAAACAAAATCACAATTTAATGTTTCTACATGGTTTTATTTAATTTTTATTGATCTTTTGAACTTGAGCGAACTGAAGCTTATCTCACATTGTGTGACCTCAATTTTCATTTCATAAATAAATAATTAGAAAAATATATAAATGGTTAAGAAACCGGCCCCTAAAACCAAGATAACAGTAAAATTCGTGCAAGAGTTTATGGAATATATCCATAATAGTGATCATGATGAATTCATGATTCATGAATATTCAAGTTGGAGACAGCATCATAATCAATGTTGTATTGAAGTGAAGACAAGATTGCAAGATCAATAAGAGAGAAACTTCCCTCAAATAATGTTGAGTCCTCTACTATCATTAGGCCTTTAACTGTTCTTTTACACCATTGAGCTGAGAAAGTTGTCTGCATACCATATCTCAATTGACCAAAGAAAGCACCTTTTAACTAAAATACAAAAAATGACATCCATTCTCAATAGACAACATGACTTTGTGCTAACATATATCAGTTTAATAGATATCAGATGGCTTATAGACACGAATTATATCTAGAATGAATATGTTTCACCAAAAAAAAAAAATCTAGAGTGGAAGTGACTATAGTTTTAATTTCGACAAAATTACATTTTTAGTTACTTAACTTAATTTTAGGTAACACTTTGATCCTTTATCTTTTTTTTCTTTTTAATTTTGTCATTTGGTCCATTTGCATATGAATTTTCAAGTTTCAAATTTATGGTTTTATTTTCTAATGGCCTTTCAATCTTCAAATCTATCGTTTCCATCTACGTTTGCATAAGAATATTAGATTTAAAACTTGAAAATTCATATGAAAATGGATCAAACGGACAAAATTGAAATGAAAAAAAAGATAAAAGACCAAACTTTTACCTAAATTTAAGTTAAGAGACTAAAAATGTAACTTTGTCTTTATTTTTTTTAGAGCAAATAAGTGGATATGTGACTTTTTTTTACAGGATGTGTGACTATAGTTAGATTTGTTATAAATATTTGGATATTTAATATATAATTCATTAAACATTATGGGTGACAAAATGAGATGCACCCCTCTCAAAAAAAAAAAATGGACATAATTTACTTTATATTTTGTTGTTTGTGAATCAAGCCACCAACCTATATGGATTTTCAGTCCGATGGAAAGCCTGTAGTCAATTTCCCCTTCTTTCCAAGGAGAGCAATTTGTAGCCATTTCAAGGAGCAAAAATGTTAAACTGAAAATGCAGAATTCAATAATGGTCCCGTAGCCATCCGAATGCATTAAAAATCAACCATGTTATCTACTCGCACCTGGGGCGGAAACTGTCTCAAAATAGTGCAAACATTAATCACTTTCACTTCCATTATGAAGTTGTTTAACAATATATATATATATATCAAAGAACCTTCCAACCCTACTTAGGTCACAAATTTGCGCTGTCAAGCTCGACTTGTTTAACGATCTATGATCTAGTTATTTGCATGCTTGAAGTTGTTTAAAAAGCATTTATTTAATTCCATAAAAGATCTTAAAGCAAGGTAATTACGACGTTTTACACGTGATGAAAATCAAAATAGGTGACTACGGTTCTCTGATATGGGATTTTCTTTTTCTTTTTTTGACAGGGAATAAGTTGTTATAAGTGCGCAAGTGTTCATGGTTTAGTTAGATAATAAAATAATTTATGAAAAAAGTTAAGATGCAGAAGCTAACTCCAACAAATGAAGAACATTATTTATTTAGAAGACTCGTTTGTTAAATCATTTTAAGTTTTATTTTTCTCCAAGTGTTTGTTGAAAAATTTGTCCAAACTAGCTTTAAGCACAACTTTGTTTCAACTTACAAAAACCTGTTTGCTCCACTTTGGTTCTCATTTGATATATGACAATTCCAGTCAATAAAAATGTGGCTGTCCAGCTGTGAAAAATACAACCAGCCTTAACTAAAATAGTAAAATGTAGTTATAAACTGTACTAATCTAGTTTATACCATACCAAATTGTACTAATCTCTAAATGGAACTTCTTAAAAAATAAGTTTTATGCCATTTTACTGCTGCGATTCAGATTCCTTAAGGGTAAAAATTGAACAATCAGATATCTCATGTCTCAAAACCCCTTGACAAAGACACCAATCTCAATGACTTCTATATTAATGACAACTAGACACTCCAGACAAATTTTATGATTTTCATTCAAGTCATGTTTACTGAATTTCTTCACGCTTCAATGCACAACGAATATAATATATTACAAAACAAGACACCATGCATACCAGTACCAATTTTTACACAAAATCTTACTGGCCAACTGATGGGTTTGTTAGCAACTCGAGTGATTTCTTCAAGTAGTCTACTGCAATTGAGACATCATCGAATGCCAGTGCCCCAACAGCAAATCTTGCAGCTTTGTGTGCCTCTGCTATTCTTTCAGGTGGTGGCTGGTAGCTACTGTCATACTGGTATGTCGGAGTTGTTGGCTTGGGTTCCGGGACAGTACCATTTCTGCTGCTGGAACTGTTTTGGGTATTTAATGAATGGTTTGTAGTCAGAGGAGCTGACTGGGAAGAATATGAAGCATCGGGCCCTTGATAATAAGTGTGGTTTACTGGTACCGACGGTAGGCTGCTTTCTGTAAAACTTGGATAAGATTGAAAATGGGGAAGAGAGTAAGGAGGGGGAGTTTCGTGAGAAGGGTAATTGGGACCTAAATTCTGTGACTGATCTGGTGAGTATTGTTGGTGGTTGTAGGGCTCAGAATAAGAACTGTCTGATCTTGCAGGTGGAGGCTGATGGTAATCTTGGGAAGGTGGAGGGGGTTGATAATCTTGAGAAGGTGGAGGAGGATGGTAATCCTGGGAAGGTGGAGGAGGATGGTAATCTTGGGAAGGTGGAGGAGGATGGTAATCTTGGGAAGGTGGAGGAGGATGATATTCTTGGGAAGGTGGTGGGTGATGATAATCCTGGGAAGATGGAGGAGGATGATAGTCTTGGGAAGGATAAACTCCTGGTGTATAAGAGTGAGATGATGGAGAAACAACGGAAGAATGCTTATTATCATTTACCCTATCATGAAACTGCAAAGATGGTGGAATGTTTGCAGAATTTTGATCATTAAGAGTATCGTTGAATTTAGGTCCAGGAGGAATGCTTGGCAGATTCTGGTAGTTGACAGGGTTATGATAACTATGTGTTGAATCGGATTCTGACCCAGCACCAGAAGCAGAAGTTTCAGTAGTCCCAATATCCTGCATGAATACAGTTAAATTTTACTTGTTTATAATTTATTAATATATCTATTTATTGATATGCACTGATCAAACTCATAACAGACAGAGTTGAGTTTTGAATCATACATATGTATTACTAGGAGAGCTCGACAGAGCGGACAGGTCCTCATCACCAGCAGGTGGGCCAGCCACAGGCTTCCTTCCTTCTTTCAAAGCCTTTCTTATATCAGCTGCTTTCCATACTGCATATTTCTGTTTCTGCTCCAGCTGGAAAATAAACTCAAAGTATTAAAAATACAATTACACAAAGGTATATTATTGCCCCAAGTTGTTGCCATAAGACAGCTTAGCAACTGTGCAAATGCAATTGAGACATTGTTAAAAAAAATTCAATGCATTGAAGTACATACATCAGGCTGAAGTTCTCCAAATTGATTAAGAATCTCAAAAAAGATGCTAGCAGCGTAAAATGTTTTTGCTGTAGTCCTGCAAAAGGTCAGAAATATATCTTGAAAACTATCTCACATGAAAGAAATAATTAATATCCAAGAAAGTTATGTGATAGAAGTGCTGTCAATCTGGGATAGCGGATTGTTAAAATTTCGCAAAGGCAATAGGGCTATAGCGCCACTATACCCGCTATTTGACAACATTTTGTACTAAATAGTGTGTCACAGAACAATAGCGGTTTGTCTAAATTCCACTACGATTTAGCGATATAGCGCCGCTATAGCTGCTATTTAGCAACACAGTTATAGGCATAATAAAGGAACATGAGTATTATAAGAATATAATGATAGTATATCTGCATTAAAAAAGAAGCGATTTAACATACACATCTGCTCTTCCAGCACGATCTTGCTTGTCTGCTTTCCCAAACACATTCAAAGCAAATCCCTCAAGATATAAATTATCTTCAGGCCCCAACTTGAGTCCCTTTTTATCCTATAAACGATAATACAAAGATAATTTTATAAACATATTGAGGATACAGTTAAATAAAAAATCAACAAACATAACCAATCAAATAATGTCAGCCACTGAAATTATTTTCAAGTGATGAAAAAAAAAAACAGGTTGCCATTTAAAATTTCACATTATCATCATCAAAATTCAAGCATGAGGCATATTCACTACAGCTAAAAAATGACGCAGTCACTGTAAATAATAGTAAATTGAAGGATTCAAACTCTTCAGTCAAGTCAGTGTATTGAGCCCGCGGATGAAAATCAAACAGCTCAAATTCAAGCTTCCTTTTTTAACATGTTTTACTTTTCTTAAAATGAGTTGTTCGATCTTCATTCAAAAGTTGACTCAGTTTACTGCATGAATGTGTGATTTTCCTAGGAAACACTGCAGTCAGCGGTCACTTTAGTCAGTGATCTAACCAGATTCACCTAACTTAAAATGAGTCGTTTGATCTTCATCCAAAAGTTCCAATATAGCAACAACATGAATGTGTGATTTTCTTGGTAAACGCCGCAGTCAGCGATCACTATAGTCTACACAATCTAGTCGTTGATCAAGATCAGATAGAGATTCCTATCTATTGATTTGTCAATACATGATGTGAGTCGCTCTCTAAGCGTTTAGATGGATTGACTAAACTAACTACACGAAGTTTTGACTGCATGGTCACAGAGTATTTCGATCTTAAATCAGAAGATCACAAATCCAATGAATTCAATTCATTCAATTTTCATTCAACATCTTTGACTTACTAACTATACAACACAATAATTTGATAGCCGGAAACATGAGTGCATGTTTGGTATCAAAGTCATTTTGTCAGAATCACAATGAGCCACGGTAATTTTTCAAAAGCTACAAAGCGTAGCTTCTACGAAATTACAGCCAAGTAACGTGACAAATCCACAGTGATACTAAACATGAACTCAGTCCATTCATCCACAATAACTTTGGGATCAATCAAAATACAAGTCATAAATTTATGAAGTGTCTTGTAGTGATTTTAATTAATTTTGATCAGGATCAATTAAACACAATTAGCATAGTTAAAAAAATTAGATTAATTAAATTGAGAACCTTTTCGAGCTGTTTCATGAGAGAAACAAGAATAGCACTAGTAGTTTTGGTGCGTTCACTTGGTGGAATCTTCAATCCTCGCTCCATCGCATATAATCGACCTAAATTCACAAAAAAAAATCGATGATCATAAATATAATTAGGTTATTTTCGATTGAGAATTGATGAAACTATAATCAAACGTAAGAATTGATCTTACAGTAATAAGCAACGAGAGGTTCGTGTTTCTGTAATTCATCGGCGCGTTGAAGGTATGGTAACAAAGGCTTCGCGGGTTCGTTCTCCGCCATGGAAAATTCTC
>Ga0099826_10002625_pt1 | contig 11713 bp, 6 predicted proteins | sample Mtrugardesep15_FD_76830 | JGI IMG/M metagenome (GOLD analysis project Ga0099826, IMG submission 76830) | Root nodule microbial communities of legume samples collected from California, USA - M. trunc garden sep15 | ecosystem: Host-associated > Plants > Roots > Nodule | place: USA: California...
ACAACATCATGCGAGTGCTTCAAGGAGAAAGAATTGGTACTGTATTCCATAAGGATGCTCATTTGTGGACCAGCATAAAGGAAATAACTGCACATGAAATGGCAGTTGCAGCACGCGACAGCTCTAGGAAGCTTCAGGTATTTACCTACTTAGAATGTGAAAAACAACGTTTATTTTCATGAATTTATTCACGTGGCGATTTAACTTTAGCTATTTTTGTTATTATTACAATTTAAGGGGTTACATCACTTATGTAGAGTGTAAGTTTAATAACTAACTAATAACAAATTATTCGCCAACTACTAACTTACTATATATATAATATTGTTGACAATAATACAATGAACTCGTCTTGGTGCTTTTGGTTTTAGATTCTAAATTCCAAAGAAAGGAAGAAAATATTGTTGGATGTGGCTGATGCAATAGAGAAAAATGAAAGTGAAATAAGGCTTGAGAATACTTTGGATGTTGCTGATGCAGAGGAGGCTGGATATGAGAGATCACTGATATCGCGTTTAACATTGAGACCTGAGAAGGTAAGTACTTAATTGGCTAAATAATGAAAGATAATTTGCTTAGCATTGATTTTATTTTTGTTGTCAAAACAAAAACAAATTTGATATCTATAATATATAATGTTATAAGCGGAAACTTTATTATTTCTGTTATGATCACAAACATTTTTCTGTAAATAATGATCATCGGAAATATATTAATGAGAAATAATTAATGTCTCTTTCTTTATAAGTATTACATACCTAAACAATTTTTGCTATCTAATTTTGTTAACGTATTCAAGCTCCATCATATCGTGAATTTTAAAAATTTCATGTATCTTTGTACCTGTGTGTGCCTACCACGTATCCGCGCTTCATAGCTTGAAGCTAATCTTAAGTTTTATGAAGTTTTCTCTTTCAACAAAGATGTTTTTATCTAACCTTGATTTGTGTGATTTCAGATTGCTAGTCTTGTAAAGTCTGTTCGCAAGCTGGCAGAAATGGAAGAACCAATTGGTCAGATTTTGAAGAGAACTGAGGTCTAAACCAACTGTACAATTGTGTTATTAATCAGTTACCAAATAACACATGAAATTGTTTTTGTGATATATTGTACTAATTCATCAGTTTCTACTTTTTACATGTTTAAAGAATGTAACAATATTTTCAATATTTGACTTCTGCAATATTATTCGATAACAACAGATTCTGGAAACTGAATGATGTTATTGAATCTTGCATCCTACTTTTTAACATTCAGTTTTGTCGATTCTGACTAGTACTCTTTGTGTCCAGGTAGCAGATAAACTCGTTCTGGAGAAAATATCATGTCCTTTGGGTGTACTTCTAGTTATATTCGAGTCTCGACCAGATGCTCTAGTTCAGGTTATAACATACCTAGTATTTTACAATTCTTTGATTTGTTTAATATGTTGAACATTGATTCTTACAATGATCATTGAAATGGATCAATAGATAGCTGCATTGGCAATTCGAAGTGGAAATGGTTTATTGCTCAAAGGAGGAAAGGAAGCTAAACGATCTAATGCAGTCTTACACAAGGTTTGTCGATTTTACTTAGGGCATGTTTGGATCGACTTATTTGACCTTATCTACTAGCATAAACATTTACGAGACTGCTTAAGAGAACTTATGAAATCAAACTTATGACATTTTGGTAAGCTCTATTTAGCTTACGTTCATAAGATCTCCATGATAGCTTATGAAAACAATTCGCCGTTAGTTTATCTTTTGTTATAGAAATAGCTTATATGTAATTGTTTTATATTGATTAATGTAACTCATTTCATATTTTTTCTTCGTTGTTGTAGATCATTACTTCAGCTATGCCAGATACAGTTGGTGGCAAACTTATTGGCCTTGTGACTTCAAGAGAAGCAATTCCTGATCTACTCATGGTTGATACATCTAAAATTCCAAACTGTTTATTTTGTTTCAAATGGTTTTCAACTAACTAAACTCTGCAACAGCTCGATGACGTGATAGATCTTGTGGTCCCTAGAGGCAGTAATAAGCTTGTTTCTCAAATCAAGGATTCAACAAAGATTCCTGTTCTCGGTCATGCCGGTAATATATAGTACACTATAAGTTTCCTATTTCCCATTTGTGATCAAACCTAGGAAAAATTTGTAGTATAATTAGTGCGTACATTTTGTTTTGTGTACGAATATTATTACATTTCCATTTGTATATAGATGTGTAAATTATGACTTTCCATCTTCGGAAACAAAGTTGAATATAAGAGATAAATTTTAAAAAAATAATAATAAATGTACGTAAATTGAAATAGAGATTATATTGAAATAGAGACAGGCGTAGTATTAAATTGTGATATTTTTTATGCAGATGGAATATGTCATGTATACATTGACAAAGCAGCTAATATCAATGTGGCAAAAAAGATTGTTAAGGATGCAAAGACTGATTATCCTGCAGCCTGCAATGCAATGGTGAATAAAGTTTAAATGGCATGCATTTTAATATTGCACATTGACAATTAATCATGTATATTAATTGAGTCTTTAGATTGCTCGTTTTAACGTTGTATCATGGTATTCCTAGGAAACCCTTCTTGTACACAAAGATCTAGCAGGAAATGGTGGACTGAAAGAACTTGTTGCTGAACTCCAACAAGGAGGTTTGATCTTAATTTCTTATCTTTCTATTCAGTTTGTGTTTGCGAAGATTTTGAGTAGAAATTAAAAGCATATTTAACACAATAAATCATTGGATAATAACATGGCTGGTGTATATTAATCTATATGCAGGTGTTAAACTATATGGTGGACCAAAAGCTAGTGCCTTATTAAAGATTCCTGAAGTACAATCTTTCCATCTGGAGTATAGCTCACTGGCTTGTACAATCGAAATTGTAGATGATGTATATGCTGCAATTGACCACATACATCATCATGGAAGGTAAGTTTTGGTTATCTTGCGAGATCTGTGTTTTGATTTTACTAAGTTACTAATGACATCATTATCTTATAAGTCTTAAGTATTTTTGTTTCCTGTTTCTGCAGTTCTCATACTGATTGCATCGTTACAGAAGATAGTAAAGTTGCTGAAACTTTCTTGCATCAAGTTGACAGGTATGTCTATAATGTTTTCTTTGATCCTTTTCTAGTTCATGAAACACCGACATAGGCACATACACCAAACACGACACTGACATGCGACCACCAATAACAAGTTGATCCTTTTATACTCCTTATCCTGTTTCATTTGGACATAATTCGTTTAACATAATTATCATTCATGCTTCAATGTTTTTATTATACACACAATTACTCTATGATTGTGTCATGTTCGTGACTAGATTTTGCTGAGTGCTGACACTTGATTTTTTATTTTTTATTTTCCTTTTAGTGCTGCTGTATTCCACAATGCAAGTACAAGATTTTGCGATGGGGCACGCTTTGGGCTTGGTGCAGAGGTATTGTACTTTCAAGAAACATTTAATTCATAATAGCAGCGCAGTTACTCAAATTTTTATCGACTGTTCTTAGTTTTGTTATTTGTTGATCAGGTTGGAATAAGCACAAGTAGAATACATGCCAGAGGTCCTGTAGGAGTTGAAGGCTTGTTAACAAATAGATGGTATGGAATTTTCCTATGTCTCTGGTTTTTGTTTTTATTAAACGAATACAATGGATATAATAAAATATCAACTGAACAAAGTTTTGCGATAATTTGTAACACCATGATTTTCGAATCTTGTGGTCGTGTCCTGTGCACGAATATTTTTATCTTTTGATGCTTAGAAATCAATATAAGATAGCTTAGAAATCTCTAGGTTACTTTTTTTTAAAAGTTAATCGATTAGGAAGCTTTAGTTAATCGATTAATTGAAGGGTTTAATCGATTAAATCGTGTCTGTGATTTCGATACCATATCTTCATTCATTTATCTATATATCATGGTTGAATTCCTGAATTAAAATTAGACTAAATCATATGCTATGTTGCAGGGTATTGAGAGGTAATGGCCAAGTGGTAGATGGCGATCGAAGTATGATTTATACGCACAAGGAACTTCCCGTAAAAGCATAATAGCTATGCAATCAGTTGAATCAGAGATTTATTTTACACACCATTAGATCATTGTTGTTCTCATCAAACATGCAGCTATTTTCTGTTCTATTTCAATATACAGAAGTATGCTGGCACTGTATAATCTCAAATACTACCATTGCCCCATTCCAGATTTATTTTTTCTTACCTGGAACATGTTCAAGGGAAAGAAAATTACTGTTTGATGAATATTATTTTCTGTGTACTAAGTTCTCTTTGATAAGTTACTGCTTATGATTTGTGAAACAATTAATAATGCAGTGAAGCAGTGACAAATATGCAAGGCACATGCCATCATTGACATTACATCTTTGTGTAGTTGAATAATTATACACTTATTATTCTTCTATATAATTTAGCTTGTGTTAATGTTTATACACTTATTATATAAATGTGGTATGTTCCCTTAACATGATGTATGCAGTAAATTCAAGCAAAGTTTCAAGCCCTTTTTGTTCTAGATTAGCTAGATCAAAATAATATATCAGAATGAAGAAGTAATATACTCTTTCGCTAGATATTATCAGACGGCGTCTTGTTATATAAGTGATAACAAGTTTTGAAAATATGGTAACAAATCATAAAATACGGTAGCATAGTCCATGAGTAGCATAAAATATAATATTTTTGAATAAGAATTCCGATTAGATCCTTTTGTCAAAAAGAATTCCTATTAGATCCTAAATCAAGACCGGTTCGGCATCATTCCTCCCGAGCTTTGGTTAAAAGGTGGCTAAGACCATTCGTTAGAGCTGATGTCGATGTTAAAGCTGCTTTCAATATGCCGAGTCCCTGCACAAATGCAACATTTTAAAACGATCAACATCTACTTAACTTATGAGTACATATATCAATGATGACGGTATCAAGGTTTGAAAAAAATTCTACAACTGCGTTCTTACTACAGGATTTTTAATATCGTCAAAACCACAAGGTGACTACCATTTAAGCTACAAAAGAAAAATTTCATTGTAATTCGTCACAATATCAAGAAAACCAACATAACTGCCACAACACCGATTAAAACTTTATTTGGTATAAGATTCAAATAAACACATCGTTAAGCGAAGATAATTGTATAAGCATACATAATACTCTTTCATACCTCTTTGACACCAATGAAGACAACCTTTTCAGTCACGTTACTAGGAGGGGTTTCTAAACGACTGAGTAGAGACATAGTTGAAATTGGAGACATTGGTTGTAAAACCAAATCATTTGCAACGATAAACGGTGATGGTCCCTTGACATAACCTTGTTGAACTTCCTTAAATGACATGGGATCATTAAGTCTGTTATGAACATTATTAGACATCAAGTATTTGTTTTCATCCAATTCCAATATGCTCTGGTACAAGGAATCTATGCTACCGAGAGAAGAGTCCCCTCCTAACATACGTACAACTCCTCCCAAAGGAAAAGTTAGGAAATTAACAAGGAAGTCGGCAAAATCTTCTTCCCCTTGAGCAAACAATAGCTCACCATCTGTTTTCCTGAAAAATAGCTTCAGCTTGATTTGGAGGCTACTGTTGTTTAGAATGTCACAAGGGGAAAAACTTGTCCTCTCAAGAAATGGTTTATTTCTTAAGAAAAAGTCCGTCAAAGATGACTTGGAGAGCAAAGAATACTTCAATAGCTCCATCACCTGTTTAGAATGCAAAACAATATATAAAAAATAAAATAAAAAAATTTAACAACATGAAGTCAAAATGTGGAATAGAAGTCTTTGAACATTGCACAAACATGGCTTGGAAGTTTAAAGATTTCAACATGGACCAAATTTTTTTTGTGATTTTGTGATATATAACGGTGAATCATAAGCAAAAAGAGAACAGAAGATTAAAAACCTGTGATCTCTCATTGATGTATACAGTCATTTCCTTCACCGAATCAGTGCTTTTTATTCCAAAACTCTTGAGAAGGTCAAAGCTTGTATCCGATAAGTTAGGCAACACCCTAAGATCATCTGTTACTATAAAAGATGGATGATCCTTGACAAATCCATTGAAAACTTTGTCATCTTTCACTAAATCTCGACAAATCATAGGACTTCCACATTCCCATCTTAGATTTGTAAAAGTGCTCAACGTGCTATAGTAACAACGATTGGAAGTATCAATGATGTTAAGTTTAACAGTGTTGCAATAATCTTGTGATGAGTTCCTTGGATACAACAACATATCCTCGCATGTCTCTGTCTTAAAATAACCTACACTAAGCTTTTCTACACTTTGATAAAGTGAGCTGAGACAACCAATAGTAACAGTTTCAAGGTTTCTGTCCTGCAGAAGTCTTGCAATGGTTCCTAATGGCAATGTTAAAAAGCTACATAGAATGTCAACAAAGTCTTTCCCTACCTCAGCACATAAGACTTTGTTTGTTTCTTTATTCACAAGAAGTCTCAACCAACTTCCTCCATTGTTTGAGCTCTATGAACTATAATATCAACAACCGACGTGGCTGCAAATAGAAAACGGCACAAAAATACAAAAAGTAAAATATATAAATATTATTGGAACATTTCAATTAAGTACATATAAACCTAAAAGTATCATTTTTTACGGTTTTTGAATTCGGAGGTTCTTGGATGGAACATTTGAATTAAGTATATATTGACTATTAAATGTAAATTATTGAACTTGTTTAAGTACTAATTTGGAAAAGATGCTTACATTGCGTATGGTAGCAGTAAAAGAAGGTCTGTTTTAAGAATACATTCATTTAAGGAAATGTTGTATTTGCGTATACGAGTAGACGGAGTAGATCACTTTACATGTTTGAGAACAATATAATATTGTGCATTTCAATACGACAGTTAATTACGGTTTAGCGACGATGAATCATTGTTACTACTTGCTGGTGACTTGGGGATGAAAAATTACAAATTGACAAAATTCACCCATCTTTTACTTCAATAGTGCATATTTTAGCAGTAACACTTGCTTCTCTCTTTGAGTTATAACAGTAACATGATATTAAAAACTTGATAATTAGAAAGTGTTTCTACTGAATGTCACATTGTAAGATAACTTCCAAGCATTCAAACGTAAGGGTTAGCATATAGCCATGAAAGATATACTCATCATCGAGATATGCCCAAACCCTAGGAGAGACTAGGTAGGTCATTTCAGCATACGTTATTGGAAAAAAAATGAAATTGTTGTAACATATGGATTCCTCATCTTGGTACATGGTATAGTTGTATGAGTTAAGCTAGTTGCACTCTCGTATGATGATGTGCTTTCTTCATCGGGTTAACCTATGCACGTTGTGATTTCTTTGAATGTTCTGGGCCGATTCAAATTTTCTTGAATAGCGTAAACAAATCCGACCAAGTTATCGTTTAATTCGATCGGTCTGTTGAACTATAATGACCAAATCTCACATCGTCGTTGTCTTGAAGTTTCATTTTGGTGAACCAAACACGTCCATCGAAATCGATTGATGAACAATGATACTCAACACTTAACATCCTTCTCGAGTCACCGTAATTGAGAAGACGGTTCAATTGGTCCAATTGTTCCTTCAAATCACACAACGTAATAATATATATTTGCAAAGGAACTAGGACCAAAAGCAAAATAATGTATATTTGTAAATATTATAAACAAAAACAAAGAAGTTTTATAGGGACGAAAAGTAAAAAGTGCTATTGTTGTAGGGACAAAATCATATATTTAAGCTTTCTTTTTAAACTCTATTATCTTCCAATACCATATCTTCTTTCACTTAAATCAAATGATTAGATTAAAATGGTTAATAAGCTCTAATTAAGGATGAATCATTCGGAACAACTAGAACCAAATCTTTATTGTAATAATATTTGGTCAGACTTTACTTACCTCCAAACTAACCTTCGGATTACTAGACCCCTTTCCTAGTTAACCGGAGGGTTAATAAAATATATCTTCATCCACTTATCTATTTATCATGATTGAATTGAAGTATGATTTATACACACAAGGAACTGCCAGTAAAAGCATGCATAAATTCTATGTAATCAGTTGAATTAGAGATTTATTTTGCACACTATTGGATCATTGTTGTCAATCACATCAAACATGCAGCTATTTTCTGTTCTATTTTCATATACAGAAGTATGCTGGAACTGTATAACCTCAAATACTACCATTGCCCCATTCCAGATTTATATTTTCTTACCTGGAACATGTTCAGGGGAAAGAAAATTACTGTTTGATGAATATTATTTTCTGTTTACTAAGTTTCTCTTTGATAAGTTACTGCTTATGATTTGTGAAACAACAACGCAGTGAAGCAGTGACAAATTTGGAAATATAGACATAGCACATGCCATCATTGACATTACATTTTTGTGCAGTTGAATAATTATACACTTATTATTCTTCTATATAATTTAGCTTGTGTTAATGTTTAGACAGCATTTATCTATTTTTTACTATCATGTAAATGTGGTATGTTCTACGCAGGTAAAAAATCTACGCATAATATCTATAAAAAAAATTCATAAACACACCTAAATTTTCAATATCAGATTCTACTCAATACCATAAAATATCATATTCTAAGAATCAGCCACCCATTTAAAGGAAGTATCTTTAAGTTTAACTTATCTAATAATATAACTTGTACAAAGATTAGTTATCAAATTACTTATGGGTAGTGTGTAGAATGTAACCTTCTTAGATTTGCAAGTAACATATATGTTGGTGGAAAATACATTGTGGCAGACAATCCTCTTCCCCTCTCATCTCCTTCCCATAACTTAGCATTTTAAGGCATAATTGTGATATATACTCTAATTATTGGCTATATAATCTTAGAAAGTTATTAACATTGTTTAAACTTAAAGTGATTTTCTCATTATATAGTATAGAGAAATAGTAAGGCTCAACGGTGACTTGCTTCAGTCAGATATTGAATTATGCCGAGGATTTGGAAGTAATGACGATATCTTCTCCGATGAAAATATGTGAAGGCTTGAATATGTAAAAGGTCCCTGCAAATATAGAAAACTTGAGTTTGGTCCTGTAATTATAAATCCTCTCAATTTGACCTTGCAAATATTAATATTTTTAATTTGAATCATGATCTTTTTTTTTTTTGGTTGAAGTGATGTGTTTTCGCTTATGTGGCAGGGATGATTGTGCATCAATGGGGATGACTCATTAAAACATGACATGGAATGACAAAAATTCCCTTGAGGCATTAAGAACAAAGCAAAATGACAAAAATACACTTCTTTTCCGATTGAATTATTATACCTCAAACTACTCCATGGTTACCATTTCAAACTAAAAAATTCATTAAATATTGAATTAACTCATAAACAGAAAAGAAACTAACATCTTCATCTTCAACCCATAAATTAGAAGTTTCGTCAAATGCACAGCGTCTTCTCTGTTTTCTTGTACTCTATGAAATATGGATCTTCTAAAAAAGTGAAGTTTCCCCAAGACACTGGTTAAGGGTCTTAAATAGTAATTTTTTCTGAAAATTCATGTTAGTGAGAAACTCACACTATATTTTGTAAACCGATTAAAGTCGTCCTATTTCATTGTCATCTCACTAAATGTTTAAGATTATATGTGTGTGTGAGATTTTATTTTATCCAATTGAAAATATATTAACTATAACTTGTTCATATAATTTAGGCTAAACTACAATTTTGACCCCCTAACTTTGCCAATGTTGATTTTGACATCCTATTAAAAAAAATGAAAATTTTGCCCCCTATGTTTTAGCCTCTTTGCAAAAGTGACATTTTGGCCAATTTTGACTGGGACAACGTTGAGGTGTCACTTCATTAACGGTGTTGGCACGTCACATGTGTATTTCGCCCTTTTTTTAAATCAAAACGCCACCTGTGTATTACTTGAATTAAAAAAAAAAAGATAATATATAAAGGGTTGGCACGTGAGAGTTCTTTCAGATTCTAGGGTTAAACTTTTTCCCAAATTTAACATCACTAAAAACCTAAACTTTTCCAAATCAAAATTTTTCTCAAATCGAAATCTTCATTCATAATCTCCTTCCCAAATCGTTTATGTATTCGAATCTCAGATTCTAGGGTTTTTGTTCAAATGTGTTTGTTGCGAAGTTAAGGGATCAAAACTGTAGTTTAGCCTATAATTTATCATAATATATCTGAAGTTGTGAAAACAATGAAAATTTTATTTAAAATGTTGAAAATTAACCTTAACAACAAAAAATAATAAAAATAACCACAAAACATTAAAGACCATGGGATGTAAGCTAGTAAAAATCTCATCAGTCCAATGCTTTAGTCTTTTCACACTTCCTCTCTTTTGATTTAAGTTCAAACATAATAGATCTCATATAAAGTGACATGACTTATTAAAATATCAGCAAATAAGAGATGGGTATTGAAAATAGGGTATTAAAGTGAAATGTGACTAACATAATTTTCATATAGCAAACTAAGATACTAAAGCTTGAGGGACAAATCAGGGAATGAGGTTGAAATTTGGTGGCTATTTGGGTCATCATGATTGTTAAGAGCAACACCAAATGAAGGAACCTGCTGCAGCAGCAGCTGATTATTAAGTTCATAATTTTCAAATGCCACATTATTATGAAAAGGTAGCCCATTATGAACCTGCTGCAGCAGCAGCTGATTATTCAGTGGAGTTTGAGTAGCCCAAGTAGAGTTGTTGATGATCCCAAATGAGTTGTCATAGCTTGCACGAGCAACAAGTTGAGGCCATCCATGTCCATGATGAAAAGGTGACGACCCTGCAATAGTGAAGGGATATGGGTGATGAATTAAGTATGGACACAAATGATGATCCCCAAGTTCAAACCTACCTAATTGAATTTCTTTTTCAATTCTCGCAAGAGCTCTTTCATGCCTATGGGCACCTTGGTGTCCTCCCAAGGCTTGAGAACTTGGAAACTTCTTGTTGCAAAACTTACAAGGATATTCCCTCGGCTCCTCATGAATCTTGAGGGATTTCAATGAAGATCCTCCTCCTAAACTCAGAGACAGTAATGTCTCTGAATCAGCAGCAATGGCATCATCCATCTTGCGCTTTAGCTTTTTGCTATCTCTTGTAACATCATCACCAAATCGTAGTGTTTCAGACATTGATATTAATTTTATTATTATTCAACTTCAAAGATGATGGATTGTAACGTGAGTTTGAAGGATATTTATCAACGTGAAAAAATATATTTTATTATCCTTTGACCGTAATATATTCGTAATAAATGGCCTTGTTTTAAAATAAATATAATAAAGTGAAAAACAAAGTGATATATTTTTATAATTAAAAATTAAATGTAAAATATACAACGTAAAATTAATAAATTAATTTTTTTCATATAAAATATACCATTAATCAAATATTACTATTAGAAGTTTAGAAGACTTTGAAATGTCAAACTTTAGGATGCATGAACTTAGTTTTTAAAATATAATGTATATTTTTACTTGATCATATTCCTACGTAAAATTACCAATAGGTTTATGAATTTTAAAGTTTTCAAATCTATATGCTCCCTTTGTTTTAAAAAATTTATGTTCTCTTATAATGTACCCTAGTTTTACATTATATATATATATATATATATATATATATATATATATATATATATATATATATATATATATATATATATATA
>Ga0099826_10002627_pt1 | contig 11711 bp, 9 predicted proteins | sample Mtrugardesep15_FD_76830 | JGI IMG/M metagenome (GOLD analysis project Ga0099826, IMG submission 76830) | Root nodule microbial communities of legume samples collected from California, USA - M. trunc garden sep15 | ecosystem: Host-associated > Plants > Roots > Nodule | place: USA: California...
ATGCTTTTTGGTTAAGAGCGGTGTGAATGACTCTTCAACTGATCTTTGATCGTATCCCGAATTCTCTGCCACAATTCCATATCATGCTGAATATTAACATTACTATGTTGTTTTAATCTTTCCCTTTGCGTGACCATGTTGTTGTCCTCGGGTATCATGGTTAAATCAGTGTTAGTGTCAACCGGAAATGAACAACCGGACCATCTAAAATCTGAGTACGCACCGCGAGATGCTCATGGATAATAACTACAGAAACAATGGAGATGAGAGCCTGTTATTGCGCAGGGCTTGTGGGCGAACCCAACAGAACCTCATATTCCTTCTCTATCTGGTTATGATGCACAATCGACTCTAAAACTATGTGACTCTCAATACCACTTGGGCGAACCAGGGCCAAGTGAAAATGAGACCTCACTACCAGATCCACTGGGTCGTCAAGACCAGCCATTATCTTCTGAAATCAGGAAATTCAAAAGCTTACGTGAGGATCTATTGAACATCATGTACTGGAGATTGTGGCCAAAAGCGCACCAACACCCAGGCCATGCACCCATGTGCATGAGGCAGCATTTGATGCTACCTCATGCGCGTATGTGCCTCACTCTATGTGCCCTGCACATGAGCACAGTCATGGAGTACTGGTTGCTTAGTTTTTAAGTTGTTTTTAATGGAAAACCCTAGTTTTCTTCTTTTAACCCGTAAGTAATGATGTACTATAAATAGATACTTTTGCACACTCTTTTATTCAATTAATAATCTAGTTGTACAAAACAAGGGTCAATCATCAAAGCTTCAAGGCAGAGGATCTCCATCCTCCTCTTTTTATCTCTTCGGTATGTTTTTCTGTTGTTTTGTTATGATGTTTGCTTCCATGTGGAACTAAACCTCTTTAACTAGGGTGCCACGATTAACCACTTCTTATTTGTTGGGTTTCATGAATATATTGTTTTATTCGGTTTATGATCTAAAGTTTGATTTAATTTGTATATGTCTATTTCTATACCACATCTTATATGGAGCTTAATATGATTGATAACTCTAATTTCGTCCGACCCGATAGTATTAAATTTCTTAGTTTTTAAATAAAATTATTTTGATCGAATCTAAGTATGAATTTATAGGGCTAAGACTCATCTTAAGGAAATACCATATTTTTAACTGGTTGAATTGTGGCGATATCGAAATAAACATCCCCTGATTTATCCCAGGGTCATGTTCTACTTTCTTAAATCCAAACGATAAGTCATAAACAATTAATCAATCGAGTTAATTCCATCAGAGACATAGGGGGATTCAATGATTCCATGATCGTCGTTATACCTCTGAATCAACAAAACCTAATCTCGTATTGGGGAGGACAATCAAAACCTTTCAACCACATTTAAATCTCTTCTTTTATTTAAATTCAAATAAATCCCTTTTAAATACCAAGTTGATCGACAATTCTTCTAGAGACGATAACTTACTACTTTATTAATTGAGTACGATTCGGTGCACTTTCCAACCATATACCATCACAAGGACCCACTTTTCATCCTTTTAATCTAAGATTATAATATGCTCCACCACCTGTGAAATCCTAAACTCTGAAATGCAAAAATCCTTAGCATTCCATATTTTCAGATATGATGTTAATTAATCTGATCTTATGTTCAAATAAGTTTTTTGTCATTATAATATTAGTTTCGAAAGGATTTTGTTATTTTCCTAAGCATGATTATGGGATAAACTTTTATTTCTTAAAGTATTATGTTTTAGGTATTCTTTTATCATTAACCAAATCTTGAGAGTTAGGTATGGTGTTGCCGGATCTATCTCCCATCTTGGGTCAAGAGGGGAATCCCTTCGACATGTCTCAGGGTGGTGGAAAAGGGTGATTTCATTGCTGGGGGTTGGTTCGAACTCTTAACTAGATTGGTTTGCAGAGGGATTTTTAAAAGTTGTGAGGAATGGGGGGATAACGACCTTTTGGGGGGGATACTTCGGTGGGCCATTTGTAACACCCAGTCTGCTTTCATGATTGCCGACTAACCCTACAAACCAACACGAGTCTTTTCAGCGTGTTTTGTCCTCACTTGCACGCTTTCTAAGAAACTTTGCAGAAGGTCACTCATCCCAATATTGCACCAAGTCAAACACGCTTAACTGTGGAGTTCTTTTCGTTTGGGCTACCGAAAAGAAGATGCATTTTGTTGATATAGGTAGTACCAAACAATTCTTATAAGCTTTCGTTCAACCATGTAGTCCCATACCTGCACGGCTTTCGGATCCCTCTCATTTCGATGTGATTCGGTTTTGCCTAGAAGCTGCAAGGAGCCAGACCACTCTCCACCCTCATCAACCTCGAGTGTTACATGCCCACCAAGCGGAGACGATACACTATGAACCCATCTTACTTCAGTTACCTAAGTTGTTTCAAGTTTTGGATCACCAAGAAGAGGGGGTGTGGGTGTGTGACCTGCGTTGGAGGATAATGTTCTTTGATTTGGACGAGGACATGTTGATGACAGGTCATGATCTTACGTTATTCTTAGCAAGTTTTCAGTCATTTTCATTAGGTTTTTCATCCAAAATAGAGGAGTATTAGATCAATTGCTTATGAATTCGGAACATTTAGAATGCTTTCTATATTTGGTTCATGTAATTATATTCTTCCCGAAACATAGTAATTTTAGGGTGTTTTGATATAATTCACGAAGAAGTCATGCAAATTGTCAAAGTAAGACATCTGAAGATTTGTGATGACTTTGGGAAGATCAAGAATGAATATTCAAGAGGCCTAAAAAAACATTATAGAGGCAGAAATTCTATTCTCATGCCTCAAGACATCTTATATGGAAGCAAACACCCAAAAAGACGAAGAAACATGCATTTCACCACCGGACTGCACTCACATGTGCACCGAGCATGAAACCATGCACCCTAAGCATGGCCATGCTGGCGCATGGTGTATGCTGCTGGAGCATGAAATTCTCCACTCACATGCGCCCCGAGCATGTGTTGTGCACATCGAGCATTGACAAAAACGGGCCCAAACTGATTTTTGCTACTTTTTAGTGGAAAATCCCGGTTTTTGAGCCAAACTTCAGGTGAAAACTCTCCCTATAAATATCATTCCTCTCATTCAGAATTATTCATTCATAACGAATCAGTTTAAGAGAAAGGCAAGCACTAAGAGATTCCAAGGGAGGAGTTTCTCTCCTCACTCCGAGTCTCTAGGATATGTTTTATTTTTTTGTAATTTGTCTTTAATTACTAGGTGTAACTAAATATTTTTAGGCTAGGATTCTAAGATGAACATATATTCTTGTTGTCTGATAATTTATTTAATTTAAAGTCTTTGTTTAGTTATTTTCTTAATGATATGATATTTAATTTTACTGACGTGCGTAAGATTTGACTCCTCTAAGGCATAACCCTAATACATAGATACTTACGGAGGTGACATACCTTACATTGGTGAATATCTGTCTTAACCAGAGAGTAACTAATTAGTGTAGTACCCTAATTTTGTCCAGGCAAATTTCAAAAATACCACAAAAAAAGATAATTTTATTTTTTTTATCATGTTTTTCCATCATTGTTAATTTTTATCATAATATCTTAAAAATCATAAAAATACATAAAATATGAGAATTAAACGCATTTACACAATTGGATCCAATTGTATTTATGGCCTACATTTATCTAGTACAAAATATAATATAAAGAAAATACAAACAAATAAAAATAAACAAAAAGAAAAAAGAAAATAACAACAAAAGGGTGGCAGCACAACAGGCGTGCACTTCCTCCTCCTATTTTTCAGCTACATTGTTTCCTTCACTTTTTCCAAATACAAGAGAGGAGAACCGAAGGAGAGAGCATGAAAAATAAGAGTTTTTGGGAGAGAAAAACAGAAGAAGAAAAAAAAAACAAAGAGAGATGTAGAGAGGGAAGGAACTAAAACAAAACCACAAAAGCCACCACAATACCATCACCATTCATCCTCCGTCACCGCCAAATCGCAACACCACACCACCTCAATCCAACATACATCATCACGCATTGCCAAAAGCAACCGGCGTTGTTGCCGCTATTTCATCACCATCCTTCCCTCTATTTCTAAATCCTTTTTTACGTGTTGTTTATTTGCTATTTTTTTTTGAGCAAGTTTATTTGCTATGTTATTAGCTATTATTACTATTTTTTTTTATTAAAACATAGTGAGTTGGGTGCACAGCCCATTCATGTTTTTATTTGCTTTTATTTGATTTGTGTTAGCTACATTTTCATACTACTTAAATTTGGGCTTAATCACTTTATCAAACTAAAAAATTTAAGTGCTCTAAATAATAATAAAATAGAAATATAAGTTAAATAAACTGCTTTAAATGTACATCTCTTTTTATTCTTGTTGTGAGGACACAAGTTGTAAAACTTGTTCGTTCTTAAACTCACTTCTAAAGAAATCATTTTTTAGATGATCAATTGGATGTACATCCATTTAATCATTGAGTTATTAGGACATAAGTCGTATGACTTGATTGTTCTCAAACTCTCTTCCAAATCAAACTGTTTTAAGAGGATTAATTGGATGTATATCTTTTTTATACTCGAGTTGTCAGGATATAAGTTGTACAACTTGTTCGTTCTAAAACTCATTTTTAAAACAAATCAACAAACTCATCACAATCAACTTTTCACACTCGTCATTTTTTTTATTCAATCAAATCAACAATGTCTTTTTTAAACACATTTATCGCAACAAAAACATTTCCTAAAATCAACCAACAAACAAACATTTTCTTACCCATAACTACGTAGTTTTGAATTCTTCATCGCACAAGGAGATACGTAGGAGCAAGATCAAACTCTCGTCAAGCACAATAATAACAAAACATTTATTTTCTCTATTTAAACACTTTACATTTTGCATTTCACAACTTAGATTTTATTCGCATTTAATAATAAGTAGAAATAAATATTTAAAAGTTAACAAATATTTTGCATAATTAATTAGAGGTGATCATTTTTAACGGATGTCCTAGCGTGTTAATACCTTCCCTACGCACAATCAACTCTCGAACCTACAATTTTGTTTCGAAGACAATTTTTTCATTTTAAAGGGTTTTTCCGATGTTTTCCCTATTTTAATAAACTTTGGTGGCGACTTCATTGTATTTCGAGCAACCCTCGAATTTTTAGGCTGCTTCAATTAGTAACTTAGTAAACAAGCCATAGAGCAGAACCTTGAGATAAATGTACTTAGGGAGGTGACATACCTAATATTGGTGCAAAACTATTCCAATTAGGAAGTAACTAATTAGTAATTAGGGAAATAGGTGACTTCACGACTTAAATTAGCCTAGTAACTTCATTTTCCCCGAACCTTGGTAAGGTAGACGCTGATAGGGCTGCCCGTTTGTAGAACTACCAAGAGGGAGAGTGTGTTATGTGTTTCTAAGATTCAATAGGCGATGGAGCCTTTAGGATACTTTGAAATTAGGAACCCTATTATCCATCATTGTTTCAAATACCTCTGAGAAAGTAAAAACCTACATGTAAACCTTTGCGCAAAAGTATATCTCTCTATAGGACTGACAACCCTAAACGCATAGGAAATTCAGTGCAATAGTTGCAACTGACAACTGGAGCGGAATGAACTCATATCTCAGAGAGTAAGACCCCACATGTACCTACCCGTGTAATCAACATGTGCAACTCGACAACTGATATGTAGTAAAACCACATGAACTCATCACTTAGATAGATAACGATTAAAAGCGTGAATAAGACTTGATTATTATGTAATTCCAACAGTTAAATAGAGAGGATTCGCCTAACCGCCTTTAACATTATACAATCAAAACATGTAAACTTTGCTATGTTGCAAATAAATTAAATTGCAAAACTCTAAACCCTTATCTTTTATTTATTTTATTGTTTCCAAATAATTAATGTGAATTGTTTGGTTTAAACAACAATCCATGTGGATACGATACTCTACTTTTCACTTTATTACTTGGTAAAAAATTTGGTATACTTGACTAAATCAAACCATCACATGTGGTGGGAGTTGATGACAATTTTGGATGGGGTGACGTTGTCTTAGGGTGAGGATTCCTGGTCTTGGAAGTATTAATCGGACGAAGAGTACTTACTCAGTATGAGTTGCCTTTGAGCTTCTTGTGGGGACGAACCAAGTCATTCATGGAATGTCAAAGGAGGTAGTCAAATGTCTCAATCTTGACTAGAAAAGTTGGGCACTAAATAAAATCCAAGTTTTTTCATGGCAACTTATTCTAGATAGAATCATGTTGCATCTTACTCTCTTTAGGCTTAGGGTCAGTTACAATTTCGAGAGCATTTCCTATTAGGATTATGGTTGGGAGGTGGAGTCGGTGGATCGCTTGTTCATAATTGTAGGGCATCAATTCATATTTCGTATTTGGTTTACATGTGGTTAGGATGGGAGTGGGTCCTTCTGGGCTCCTTCGTGGGGTTGTTTCAAGCTTTCATTTCGCAATGTGCGGTCAATCTATGCCAGGTTTTATTTTGGTCAAGCATGCAACTGTGTGGTCCATCATAAAAGCCCGAAATGATTTGATTTCTCATTGATTTTGAGCAGCTGGTTTAGAGGATAAGATTCCAGTTTTGAAAGTGGTTCTTTCGAAAACACCTTAGACATCACTGTTCTCTCAATAAGTGGAAGGTGTTGCCAATTTTTTTTGGGCGCTAATAGTGTCCAATGTAGTTGGTGGAGATAGATCTGATACGTACTTTAGTGATTTGGGTGGGGTCTAATCTGGTTTGGGTGGGGTCTAATCTGCAGAACTTTGCTGGTTTGTAAAGGGGTCCTTCCTGATCTCTAGAGACTTAGTTGGGTTGTTATTATTTTTTTTCGGTGTAAACCGGGTATCTTCCACGCGCAACTGCGGAGACTAATCCCTCGAGTATTGTGGGACCCAAATGGGCGGCAGACTCTCCCTAAAAGTGTTAACGATGCTGCATGCTTAAGGCTGGATTCGAACTCAGGACATTGATTATATAAAGTTTTATGATTGTACTTTATTTGAGTGTTTTTCGTTTTCATATTTATATATATTTTTACCATTAAAAAAAAAACAGGTTACAATGTAAAATTGTAAATCAAAATAATTTAAAAATTTGGTCTAACATGGTGAAGCGTTAAGATACGTATGGACGTTTAAGGTGATTATGTATATAATCATCCTAAAACTAAGTGCACCATTTTATTTTGCTTATGATGTAACTATGTATCACTAATACCTGATTTATTTTACTTTTCTTCATCTTTTTTCTTCATCTTCATCAATCTTCAACTTTTTTTTGTTCTTTCAAATATTTATCATTTCAACTTCAACAAAAACCACATATATAAATTTGATCTGATAAACCTCATTTATCCAACAGTCTTATTTTTTTGGGGGTTAAAATGAATAAAATATGATCAAATTGAATGACGGAAAGAAGATAAATGACCAATTTAAAACGTTTAATAGTTAGGGAACCAAATTAAAAACAAAAAATAAGTTAAGAGACCAAATGATATACCAAATCTTTTTAAGTTTTATAGAACAATGCTGTCGTGCTGATTGTATTATAAGACGATTATTTTTGTACCCAAACTACACTAGTTGCAGATTAGTTTTATTTTTGACTTTATTGCAAAAATGACACCATAATGATGTTGTAAGTCAATTTTCACTATAATGATTTTATTTTTACTCCATGTTGTGTAGTGAAAAATTATGAAAAATGAATCGCGAGTTTGTTTCATGGTAACCTAATAAGACGTTGATCACCTCTCAAGTCCCAAATTTGATTTACTACATCTCACAATCGATTATTGAACAACATTCACTACACAAAAATCTAGTGACAAACATTTGTATAATAATAAATATATCAGTTTGCCATTAAAAAACATAATGCTTATTAAATCTCACACATGACAAACATTAAAAATGTATCTGAAAACAATAGATAAGCTCCAAATTCAAACCCTATCTTTGCACAATTGCAAATTATTAATCTTGAATTGCTCATATACATTACTAGCCACGTAGAGGAATGAATTTAGAAAACCCATCAATAAGATCATCGTGCCCTTCAAAAAGTATAGCAACCTGAAGAAGTAAAATCATAATTAAAATGAGTATCACACAAGAGGAAAGAAAAATAAAAAGGCATATATGTAATTGTAGTTTATGACATAAACAATACAACACATACCTCACGAATGACATCATCAAGGCTTTTTTCTCTTTTTCTGTACATTTTCAGTATGTCTAGAAACGACGAATACACATGACCAGAATCTTGAAATCGAGTCTGCATGAAAAATATCTGTTAGACTCATCAAAACTGAAAAATTTCATTGATTAATTCTACAGTGAAAACATATATGTGTCAAAGAATCCATAATATAACTTACCTTCACCTTGCACACATATCTCGCAACATATTCATAATTCACCACTGGCCGGTTAGCGTATATTCTTCTCATCTTCTGTGGTTTCATGTCAAGGAAAATTTTAGACTATTAGAGAAATGAATGACAAAATATTCAACAAAAACTTGACTTAATAAACCAATAAAAATTTAAAATTAAATCATGATGATGAGAACGATTCAAACATAATTGTAGATATTAATCATTTGCTCTCATTTCCCAATATTTTCTTTTAAAAAAATTATAGATATTTGGAAAACTCAAAATTTTAGGGCTTGAAAATAAAAATGAATTTAAAAAACATCACCACTCGATTAAAGATGCTAATCTTTAATAAAACATAAAAATGAAGTAAAAAAATAATGGAACAACAATGTCTAATTAACAGAGAAAAGGAAATAGCTCATTCAAAAAATACCAATGAGAAAACTTTAGGTCTAACTTTAAAATATCAACTCACAGAAACAATTTGAACAATATGACTTGACAGAATTATGATTCAAGAAAAACCAATGTGCTGATGAATTTGAAGGATTTTTATTTTATTTTTACCAAATTTTGAAGGAAATTTTAAAGAACGATTGTATGTTATTAAGTCCCAAAACTAATAAATTCCAAAGAAAAGTATAGAAGATGAAAAGGAAAAACAAAGTCTCATTATGATATATTAATTAATTAATAATTTAGTCAAAAAAAATTTAAAGGAAAAAAAACAAAAAAGTTAACATTGATATTTTTCCTATTAATAGAAAATAATGAGTTAGTCCCCGTAAGCTTAAGGGTGCGGTTATGGTGCATAAGGAAATCCTTATGCACCCTGCATAAATCCAGAAATGGTTTCTGTGAGTTGTACTCCAAAACCATTAGATATACTTAATGGTTTCCAGCAGGTGAAAAAACTAAAGACCCGTTTCTGTGAGTTGTACTCCAAAACCATTAGATATACTTAATAGTTTTTGTGAGTTGTACTCCAATAACATATGTTTATGAACGTCAATTGGTATAATACTTTGATCATATCTTAAAAAAGCTTGTAGCTTTTTGTTTAAATTAGCCAAATCTTTTTCATAATTATTAATTTATTTGTCAAATTATAAACAAAAAAAAACTACCAAGCAAACGAATAATCAATTTATTGATAATAGAAGGAAAAAGTACAACCCACAATATAATCACTTTTAAACCATGAACTTATCACTTAAAATTCATACAAGCAACATCCACACATATCCAATGTTATGACAAGAAGATAGAATTCAAGTTCGACAACAATCATCATCAATTCCATGTTTTTCACTCAAATAAGCTAAAAACTCATAAAAACCAACTTATTCATAATTAAACATAGTTTTTCATGCAATGACGACAAGTTTCTACCACTTTTCACATACCCAAAATTATCAACTTAATTAAAGCACGAAAATCAACTTAAATTAACATCAATTTGATAAATTCACAACAACAAACATGACCCAAAACCACGTAATCACTCATAATCTCAAAATGGTGAAGATAAACTTCCCTCTTACCCTCTTACCTCAAACTCCCAAAAGCTAGACTCTAAGCTCCAATTTTCCCCTCTTTTTTGATCTTTAAGCTTGTTCTACCTCTTCCTCCTCTTGGGTCTCTTTCTTCTTTCTTCTCTCTCAATTTTCTCTATATTATCACTTCGCCTCTTTCTAGTGAACTTACCAAATGAATCCCAAAACTAGGGTTATGACTACCCTCTAGTCTTATATAGTTATCCTATTGGGCCTAACTCACTTAACATCTATTGGGCTCAATTATTCTTACTAACAATAACTCTCATCTTTCTAATTCAACTATAACTTTTCCCACCCTACTTGTTTCTCGCGCGCCCTATTTTTTCCCAAAAATACCCTTGGTCCGGATTATATAATCTGAACTCCTTTTGGATTATATAATCCGAAACTTTTCGAGCCTTTTGGATATTGAAGCACTCTGAAGGATCTTCAAGTTAAAGTGCATTGGATGAGTTTGAATTATATAATCCGGAATGGTTTTAGACAGTTTAGGATTATATAATACAAAATGTGTCAAACACCATGTAAGAAGTCAACATTTGGGTGAAAAAAGGTGGTTTTCGGATAATATAATTCGGAATGTGTAAAAACATTTCAAATTATATAATTCGAACTGCATCAGCATAGAGACAGATTTGACTGTTTTGGCTGAAACATGCATTTGGCGCATTAGATTGCTTTTAAACGACATAACCATGCATTGTTCAAACAGAAAATTAAATTCAAAACAGCAATTAACAACACAACATAATTTTCAAAACATAACATTAATTAAAAAAAAAATTATCCAAATGTTACATCACCAAATATTAAAACATAACATAATCAAAAATAAAAAATATCCAATGATTACAACAAACATAATCAAAAATAAATCAGCCCCTGCCACCCTCAACATTACGCCTACGGCGATAAACCTTCCCTTCAAATGAACCCATTCAGGAGACCCTAACAGCACCACACCACTAGACACAACAACATATACATGGTATTTGATACGGCCCAACCTTCCGCCCAGATACAAGAACCCATGCTCTCCATCCTCCTCAGCAGCAATCTCATCAAATGCCTCCGCTCTGGTGGTCTTTGGACCTGAGCATCCTCCACTGAAGAATCATGTGTGGATGTAAGATGGTATGATACCATCTGATATATCCCTCTTCTGCCTCCACACCCTGCAGTGCGTGATGACCCAATTGCTGAGGTGTTAGCATATGATCAAGATGGTGCTTAAAGCCGTAGATGATATCCACTAAGGTCGTCTGGGGAGGTGCACTCTCATGTGGATGTCTGGGGACGGTCTACAGGTACCCAAACTGACGGAGCTCCCGCTCCGGCATATATCTCACCTTGCGGTTACCGTATCTGAGCCATCCAGTGTAAAGGCTGACCCACTCAAATGGGCATGCATGATGGTGCTCTCCATATGGGGCATGATAACGCCAGCCAGATCCATATGCCTTTTGTACTTGTCTGGTGCAGACAAACCCACCCGTGGTACAAAAAGCATGGCACTTGGATGCAGACGTTCCCGATATCTACCCCACGCATCCTTGTTGCCCATATCCCTGAAGTGTTGATACACCTAAGCCTGCAACAAAGACAAGCACATATAAATATACAAACAATCTACACTTACAGATGAAAAACAAACATAATTATTTATTTATACCTGCAACAAAGTCAAGTATCCTCACAGATGCTTGGTG
>Ga0099826_10002628_pt1 | contig 11709 bp, 4 predicted proteins | sample Mtrugardesep15_FD_76830 | JGI IMG/M metagenome (GOLD analysis project Ga0099826, IMG submission 76830) | Root nodule microbial communities of legume samples collected from California, USA - M. trunc garden sep15 | ecosystem: Host-associated > Plants > Roots > Nodule | place: USA: California...
AAATGCCATTAGACGACAATCAGCACCACATACAGCAATGTTGTCATGTTCAGCAGAAGCAATTGGTCTTGAACCAGGTTTCAACTCTCTAATGAAAAATTCATTGAATGTCTGTCCAGAACATTATTCAAGACAGGTCATATTGCAAGATAGTTACCACTGTTATGAAGTCTAAATGATTTTCAATATGATCATTGGTCAGTGCTTGTTCCTTTTTGTTCCAACTTCTAGTTCAAAGTTCAAACAAAATGTATGCAGCTAGCTTAATGAAAAACAAAATATTTTAGTTCTTCGTATAGATCAGTGTGAAAAGCAGGAGAATTTGAAGGTCCCACAAAAGCACATCGAATATTGCTAAAAGGAGAAATAAAAAACAACTGAAGTAGATCATACAAAAGATGCTATGTTGTAATTGTTAAAAAAATACTGTAGCCAGAATGAAAGTCGCTAATAAGAAGAATATATGTAACCAAGATGAAGGTATCAGAATATTTTTCAAGCACAGACAGCGACTAAATGAAATATGTTGTTACATAAATAAGCATTGCCTAGCTTATGAAAACACAGGAGAAAAGTTATTATTTTTTGAAAATATTTGAAATATTTACTAAATTAAGTCATAAGACCATATGTATATTTTTTTTTTTTGAAGAAGACCATATGCATATGATGCACCATTATTTTAAATTTTATTGTTTAAGCATGATCAAGTTGAACCAGTGAACCATTTTTTACTAACTAAATTGGATAAAAAAGTGTGCTCAGAAGCAATTGCGCATCAATTACACATAAATTCAAACTACAGTTTTAGCCCACCTTAAAGTGTTCCAGTGGATACTTGATCTCAGCCAAACTGATTTGACCCTACAAGACAATATTCACTTTGTAAGATGGATAAAATTATAGGCAGACAAGTCCAGCACATAAAGAACTAGGTGAAAAATGGAAATAAATATGGCAGAAAAAAATAACATTCTACTGTGCCTCAAAACTGCTTCAACACACACACACACAATATAGTTCCATTTTTAAATAGTTGTATGCACACAAATCTTTTGCACCGTATATGATTGTCATACTCATTTCCTATTGTATTGTCAATTGTGGAGGGAAAATGCCATTAGATGCTTGACCTCTAACATTTGATATCATGCTTATGGTAAAAGTGGTTCTTCCAGTGTGCCAGTAATAAATGTCAGGCATGGACATTGTCTTGTGGCAGGGACAGTGATACTTGCGTATCTTAACTTGAATATGCTGATTGTTGAATGAAAGCATTATCCTCCAGTTTTAAAATACAGACACAATCATAAAAAAAAATGATGGCTAATTTGTGAAAGTGAAACAGAGTAGTTGCTCAGGATGTCCATCAAGCACGCACACACAGTGTATTTTTTATTAAAAAAGAAAGAAAGATATATTATTAGATGAGATGGCTAAAATGCACAAGATGAAAAGCAATACTCCAAAAGAAACCAAAACACTGAAATAAAGAGCACCTTATATAACATAACCAAGAATTACATTGTTCCGCGACTTTTCAAAATCAAAGTATGATATCCACAAAGAACTAAAAGAAACATTGTCATACCTTATAAGATTCAATGAATTTCGGTATATCAGCAGCCGATTCAAGTGAATCCATTTTTTCTCCCTGCTTTTTAGAAATGCTTTGCAGGAGCTCCTTCACCCCTGCATCCAAGAGGTTTGCCAAAGTAAAGCAAATGACTAACTCAACACCAATGAAAAAGTTTATTCGAGTTCAATTTGAATCTCATATTGAAGTCAAATTTCATGTATCATGTAAAGAGCGATCCAAGTGTCAGAAGGATAATGGACATAATATGAAAAATCATTTTTAAAACTGATATTTTTCTTTATTAGTATTAATCTACTAAAAAATCAACAAATCAGGTTAAAGAAATGTCAGCGAGATCTAATATCTGCACAGCATATTTTAACAAGATTTTTTTTTATAGCAACAGTTTTACTGACAACACATCACTAATCCTGTCATGTATACATTTAGCCTAGAATTTCTTTCAACTACTAAAAGAAAAAAATAAATAAACAACCCACATACCTATGTCCATTAGACCAAGACCTATTTTTGACTGATAAATAGCTCTCATTGACAAAACAATCTTTTTGTCAATCTGTTCTTCGACAAGCCTTTGAGACTTCCGATCATATACCTAAAGCCAAAATAAGATGAAGTAAATCAATAACATATTGAAAGGGTGAGGGAACAAATATAGAATAAAAAATGCCAGTTTATGGTATTGTGCTTCTAATTTCTTCAAATTATCTAAAGGATATTTCTAGTTCTCTACTTTGATAAAGTTGTTGAACCAATACAGATCAAATTCACGAGACTATGAAAAAGGTATGCACAACAACAAATGTTTATATATGTTCTTGGTAGCTTTCGTCTAAATATGATGAATGTGATTCTGGTTCGGATCATCCTGATAAAACTTGAAACATACGTCCATGTATGATCCATGTCTTCAGATTTTTAAATAAAAGAAATTAGAAATTGGTATGGAAAGAAATATGGCATACCAGAATATGGGAAGAACTTGATCCAGATCGAATACCAACATCATAGGATGAGAAATGGGCCCATTCACTCATTTTGAAGAGCCAGCTACATATACCGAAAAATAAACAAGTTATTTTAATTATCTCATGATATACAGGCCATAAATATATAGCTGCAGTCCATATACATGTCACTACAATACTGTTAAATAATCCATTAGGTAAAAAATAAAAATCATGTTCTCCTGTCTCTTGAGGCTTAAATTAGTAGCAACATGCAAATAATGTACCCATATGAAGCCTGCTTATCTGTCAAGAATCCTCCAGTCATCACCTGGTTTCCAGTCCCTTCGTCAAAACAAAGTGTTAAGTGGATCATGCTGTTCAACTGGTCAGAAATCTGAAGAACCTCACCACAAACAGGGCAGCAATTCAACAGTGGTTCCCTGCTACACAAGAAGGTAGCTAATCAAATAAGAATCAAAGAAATGTAAACAAACATCACCAGGAAAATTTATAATAAGCAGTAAATATATCTCTACTGCTAGCAAAAGACGACAGGCATACAAAACCAAAGCTTTTTAGTCTTTTGTATTCAAGATGGATCATTACTTTTCTTGTTGCAAAGCAAGAAGGGAAGCCAGTTCATCCATGCTCACAACACCATCTCCATTCTTGTCAGCTGCTTTGAACAGCTCCTCTTTCTATTAAAAAAAGAATTGAATATTGCTGAACCGGTATAATTCGTATTATACAAAACTAGATATTATATTGTAAATTCATTTTAGGATTTACAAAGCAAAGATACATTATTTGAACCTTTAGCCTCAGACCTTCTGTAGTGAAGATTTGGACTTTGATATGACCAAAAAAGCTAATTTCCATAGTCCAAATTTGAGATTCTAAATTTTAACATTCAGATTTTATTAGTTTATATAAGCCATAATATCTTAAACTAGAAGACACAAAAAATCTGAATCAAAGTCCAAATCCATACCCAGGCATAGAAGCAAACTAATGATAATTTAGCAAGAAAGTAATCCAAAACAGAAACTAACAGCACTGTGTAATGTGCAAAATAGTTTGAACCTTTCTGGTTGCTAATTGGTTACCAAAAGCATCAATCAGATCAGAAAATTCAGAAAATGAAAGCATCCCATCTTGATTGTAGTCCTGCATAAAGCATTATTGGATGTCACTAAATAAGATAAAAGATTAGATATGTTCTTCTATGTGTTCAACTTATATAAACATCCTTTCAAGTTTGAAGACCCTCCAATAGAGAAAAGGGGACAGCATGAATAAACCGACATTATCACCTATTAATATCTACTAGTGGTAGCAATTTGTGGAACATGTTACAAATGTGTCAGTATCAGAACAGTCTCAGCAACAATCCATGGTGCAATTTTTGGTTTAACACAAATACCCTAATGTAGAGAGATGAGACAGTTACTATATATCATCATTTCTTGTGCTTCGCTCATAAGTCTTTGGTTTAAACCTCACGATAAGCATGGGTTATCAGAAAGTAGAGGAAGATCAAACTTACCATGATGGATAAAATGCGTCTAACAAAGCCTTTTTCTGTTTCAATTGGATCCTGTTCATTTTCACTTATAAATGTTAGAAAAATTTACCATACCCTAACAACAACAGAATTATATTGTATTAATATTAGTATACGGTATACCACATACCTCTACAGAGCATGAAATGGAGATGTTGCCAACCACTTTTCCAGGGATTGATGGATCTAAAAGGTTGAACATTTCAATGTCAGAATCAGAATCCTGCACCATCATATCATTCAAAATGAAAGTGTGTAAATGAATAATGCTGAAAGGACAAAGAAGAAGCTGATATTTTAACAAGTCTAACATCTGTGATTTCTTAAAAAGAAAAAAAAAAGCAAAGTTTCCTTACCTGGGACAGAAATTCAAGCAGATCAATCTCACAGTATCCAACAAGAGTATTGCTGGACAGTTTGTTGGTCTACATGAGAGAGAGAGAGAGAGAAAAATCAAACTTAGATACAGTGTTTGAGGGCAAGGGACCCAAAGTTATAACAGTTCAACAATTATAGTTTGTATACTATATGCAGTTTTTTTTTCCTTTCACGTAAAACAATAATCAACAATTAAAGCTTTTTTCAATACGTGTAGTCAGTTATATTTACCAAACAACCCTATAAATCAACTGTCATAATTCATATCTAAAGATAGAACATTTGACTAAAAATCTTTCTCATTCGTTTTATTTATTGTTTTCGCTTGATCTTCTCGATCTCTAACTAACAACCTATCCTCCGTCTGATCTACCCTTCTTAATGGTGCTTCTATGCACTTCTCCGCATATGTCCAAACCACCTGAGTAGCATTCTACCGCCGTTTCTACAAAGGAGCTACCCATTGTTTTTCCCTAATTCTATCTTACTTTCCTGTTGACATTTTACAGCCCTGCATTTTGTTCCATACACACAACATAGCATGTCTTACAGTTAAGTCGTAAAACTTTCCTTCAAAATTGAACATAACTTTTGATCACAAATTACACCTGAAATATTTCTCGGTTTCAACTATCCTACTTGGATGAAAAGGTAATGTTGTTAATTATTATAGCACACCTCACCTCATAGACAGAAACTCTTGCAATATGAGGTCCGTTCTGCTCCAACAGAAGTTTCTTTTCCTGCAGAAGAAAATAGCATCCATATATGAATGAATGAATGAATGTATTTTGATTTTGATTAAAAATAAGAAAGAAGAGTACTCACGGAATTCCAAACTGGTTTATCTGTCTGATCAGAAGACTTTGTACGGAAAGTCTGTTCGCCGAGAGAAAGACACGCAATCCATTTGTCCTTGAATTGCATCTCCGCGCGGAGGAGGGCGAAGAGAGCGATTCCGGTGAAGGTGTCGACGGAGAGGAGTTTGTTACTACTGGAAGAAGGAGTTTTACGGTGGCGGTGCAAGTGAAGACGGTTTTTGAGGCGAGCACGACGCGATCCTTTTTTGTTTTCTCCTGATTCTCCCGATTCTGACGATGACGACGAAGAAGACAGTTTCGAGTGTTCGTGACCCATCTTCCTTCTTCTGACGATGCAGATTGCAATGTTCAATTTTTTGATTGAATTGAAGGTGCCTAGATACTAGATAGTGCGTAGGTAGGTTCCACCTAAGCAATACCAATTCTCATTCGTATGTGTATTATTCTTTACTTTACTTTACTTTGCCGCCGGAGAAGAACAACAAGTGTTTGTTTGGATTATTATTATTATTCGTCATTCAATACAATTGAATACTGTATTCAATACAACCAGTAGCAGTTGTGTTTCGGAAGAAACGAATAGTCTTCACCAAACATATACAGTAATTTTATTTTTTTTTATTTCGTCGTTTAAGTGCGGCGTTGTGTTGTTTTTGTCGTCTTGTGCAACGTTTGATTTCGCGTCTTATCGCAGTTTATTTATTTTTTATTGAAATATCTACATTAGTCAATTACAAATTCAACAAATGATTTGTGAGTCAACGTTGCAGATTCGAAAACATGAGTATTTCGGTGACTTAGGTTTTATCATATTATTTATAGGCATTTTATCAATGTATGTTATAAACTTGAGTGCTGTGAGTTTGTTCGCAGATTCACTCTTTATGTTTTTAGCGATGTTTGTATCTGATGTACACTGTCAATTTGAATGAATGAATATCATTTTATTTTTATGAAAAAAAACTTTCATTCATTTTGTTGTTTTTAGGGTCCACATGTCCAATCAGGCCCTACTATATTATTAGTAAGTATTGATTTTCTTTACATTTCACTCGGTACATACATGATTTAAATTGGATGGATGTTTTTGGTAAGTGATTGAATTCACAAGTACAAGTATATATATGACACCCGAGCAGGTGGGGTTTAACCGGGAAAATAAAGTTGTTTCCCATGATGGAAAAGGCCAATAAATAAGGACACGTATCGGTTGCTACTATATTTAAATAAAGGGAAAATTACAAAGACCTCCTCTAAGATTTGGTTAAAAGACACACACCTTCCCTCTAGTTTTAAAAATACAGTAACCTCCCCTCAATTTAACCCTGTTAATCATATGTTAATTTACTAACACTAGCTAGCCTCAGTGCTATGACGTACCTCTCCCTATATGATTGAATGCATCAACAAACTAATTCAACCAACCAATATTAGTCCAAAACTTAAGACATGGCAACATAAAATGATGCGATGACACTATATTTCTCTTCTACTTATTTTCATTTATACTAGTCAGTCATAAAACTAGAAAACTAATTAGCCTTTGTATGTTTATATTAACGTGTCTGCTTCTACCGCATGGTGAATGTGTGAAGCTTTGTTTCATACCCATGAAAATTTAGAGCATATTTGCCATGAAGGAGAGGGTTCTCGGTTCAATACCGTGGCAGTTATTGAAGGGAGTTAAGTAATTCAAAGGTTCAGTGAAAGGAGGCTATCTTCAAGTCTATTTGCATTTTAACAGAAAGATATCAGTGTTAAGAGAGAAGGGAGAAATCAATCTATTTAATGAAAACTTAAGGGACATTAATGTCTATTTTAAAACTAGAGGGGGTATCTACGTCATTTAAAGAAAACTTAAGGGAGGTGAATGTTATTTTCCCTTAAATAAATGAAAAACAAAATAGTTAATCATATTTTATTGTTCACTGTTGTTTTTCTGTTCACCTCCTCTATCACGAACACACGGCCTGCTCCTAGTAACAACGATATTTTTAATTTAGCTTCCATTCTAATCGCTGAGAAGAAATACAATCAACTCCTATTAATGCTGAACAAAAATATGCTACCTCAAAATTGTCATTAATCTTTTAATCACTGAGAAATTTGACAAGTAGAGGTGTAGTTAATTTGAATCTTTGTGTTTTACACTACTAATCAGATCTGGAAAGAATTACTTCTTCTCCGGTCATAATTCTTCTCCAGTTTTGCATCATATCTGGTGATCTTTAATCGTCGATTAAAGATAAGATTTATCTTATTTTTGAAATTATCATAACTTTATAAAGTTTGTTTAAGTTATAAATATATTTATATGGTTAACCAAAAGCAAAAAATATATGCATGGATATCGCATTTTATATGTAGGGGTAAGAGTTCGAACTCTGGATACCTTATTTTTCCACAATTAATTATGTGAGCTTTAGCCATTAATCTACTTAACTAAAAAAATAATATATAAAAAATAAATATGTTCATATGAACATACATAAACTGCAGTGCAGAATGGATATACCTGGAGGTGACGTTTAGCATACACAAATCAATAGATTTGTGTACCATACCAAAAACATATGTTTACAGGCAACAACCAGTTTTACGGTAATAGTATAATAATGGTTTGATCCCAATATTTATTTTGTTTTACATAATAGGTAACTCCTATATTTATGACGCTAGCTACTAGGCCTGAAAAGTAAATGACACTATGTCTGCAAGTGTATGACACAATGCCTCTAAATTAAAATAGGATAGGATAACAAAATATGCCCAGAAGATGAAACAAAGAAGATGAACTCCTGAATTTTTTTAAATTGAGCAAAGCAGTGAATTTGTCACGGGTCTTTCAAGGTGTAGCCTAATTATTAATTTTCGGCCTAATTTTTGGTTTATTCACTAAAAAAGAATATAAACAACCAAATTGTTACAATGCCTCCAATGTCTTCAAAGAAAATTCTGGGTAAAACATGGTTTAAGAAATGTCATTCGGATAATCATACTGGAAAAATTGGGATCCAACTTACTTGCAAAAAGTCAATAGTGCAAACAAATAAATTATATAAGGTTATTTAATGAATTGGCGGGGTCACCATTTTTGTTTCTTGTGTTCCATCAAAAAGTTATTGCCATTACTAGGTAAAGAATCTCAACTAGGAATAGAAAACTAATATATCAACGGTACTGTATGGCCTTTTCCATCATGGGAAAAAACTTTCTTTTTCCATATTAAATGCCATCGGAAGGGTGGGCAAGAGGAGAAGGGAAGGAACCTATAAATTCCACAAGTAAGGAATATCATCGTGTGCACACCCAAAAATCATGTGTCTTTGGGGTGCTCTTTAAGAATTCTAAATTTAGAAATTATTCGGTCAAAAAGTTAAATATTACAAATTCTAATACGTTGAATATATAAATTTTCATAAAATTTTAATATTAAAGGTCTTTAAAGAAAGTCTGAGAAGCACTTGTTGGTATTTCTTTTATTATTTTATTTGCATATTTAGACCTCAATTCCTTGATGTTATTGTGTGTATATATATATATTTAAGGTTTTAACTTTTAAGAACATTTTAATGTGATTCTCTATAATATCAAAGACAACGATGATTACCACGATTGCGTTTGAAAACTAGTGGAAGATTAAATAATGAAAATTATGTAAATTAAAGAAATGAGAATCATCTTAATTATCTTTATTTTTAGGGTTACTAGAAACCAAATGGTATGTTTGTAAAAATGCAATACAACATGATATATGAAATTAGAGTGAACTTATTTGTTGAAGTCATAGTCGCAGCTAGTCAATTGTCGAGGTGTGAGACCGAGTCTTCCTTTATATGATCACATGCTCTAGTATTTGGAGAGGCAACCTAAATGAATGTAGTTGTCAAAGTGATGGTAAAATGGACCAAACCTTTTTATTTGTAACACTAGGAACCACCCATGAGAAGCTCTAGTTGTTGGATCTACACTATGTCCTATACAAATCAATATCAAGTATCTAAAAAATCGTTAATATTGATCGTATTTAATAGGTCTAAGCATTCACAATATTAACCTATTTTATAAAATCAAGGTTCACGATTGATTGATTGTAACTAACAATATCTTACAAAAAATTTCAATTGTTCTCTATAATTTCACGATTGATTCTCAATAATTTCAATTGTTCTATGCATTTGCATTCAAATCATGCGTTACAACTTATACTTGCTTTTACATATCATTATAATTAATGTTCTGTATTTGACATAAATTAGATGTTGATAAAGAAGTTAACCAATCAACGCCAACCCCATCTCTTGGACTCTTTGTGTTTTTTAAAATCAGTTAGTTCTTCACCCAATTTTACACGTAGTTTTTGTCTTTATTAATTATAATTATAATGCCCTTGATCATGATCTTATTCTGCTCTGTTGGATATATTATACCGGAAGGGAAGGAACCTAATTCACAAATAGACAATATCATGAAAGGATTGCATCCTTGTGGTGCTTGAAAAGCATACAAGAAAACTAGCTACCAAATATCCAAAAAACAATTAAAAAAAAAAAAAACTATGAAGTCTTATATGTTAATTTATCATTCAATTCTCATTTGCCAGCTTCTTTTTTCATATGTTAAGCTCTTAGAACTAAACTAGCACATCAAATATAAAAAAAAACAAAAAAAAAATGCTTTCTTAGTTTTACATATCATCTCAGCAACCCTGATGTCCCGGTCCCGGAAATTTAAGTGACTGACAAATTAAAGGACAACAATTAATGTTGATAATTTAGGTGTATGGGACCAAAGCATGAGTTGATGTCCCAGAAATTTAAGTGACTGCCAAATTAAAGGACATAAATTAGGTGTATGGAAAGAGATACTGATTCATGTAAATAGACTAGTATTTATTCATCCATTACCCACCTTGCTTCCAATCCAATAATAGTTCACACTAACATCAAACTGATTCATGCAAGATGGGTTTACCAGCTGGAACAAAGAAGCCACATGCTCTTCTAATCCCATTTCCAATACAAGGTCACATAAATCCATTTCTCAAACTAGCAAAAATACTTCACAACAAAGGCTTCTACATAACATTTGTTAACACTGAATTCAACCACAAACGCTTACTCAAATCCATAGGTCCTAATGTTGTCAATGGTTTGCAAGATTTCCATTTTGAAACCATCCCAGATGGTCTCCCTCCCACAAACAACATGGATGCAACTCAAAGCATTCCTGCTCTTTGTGACTCTACAAGTAAAAACTGTTTGGTACCATTCTGTAACCTTGTATCAAAACTCAATGATCCTCCAGTTACTTGCATAATCTCAGATGGTATCATGTCCTTTACTATTCAAGCTTCTCAGCAATTTGGTTTGCCTAATATTTTCTTTTGGGCTCACAGTGCTTGTGTTTTCATGACCTACAAACAAATCAAGAATCTCATGGAAAGAGGCCTAACACCACTTAAAGGTATATACTGCATAGTGCACACCTTTTTACAATGTTCACTCTACTATGGTTATATATTTTGTATAACCCTCCGATTTTCAGCGGAAAAGTAACCTGGTAATTTAGAGTTTGTCTAGGAGATAAGTAAATTCAGATCCAATGATGTTTCATTAAGGATTCAAATTCGGATTCTCCCGAATGGTTTGTCCTTAACTGAAGCTCATTAGCCACTTGAGTCCAACTAGATGGTTATAATTTGATTCATATTCTTAAAATATGGGTTGGGCCTAACTCAACACTTACAAAACTAGGACTTATCCAACTTGGGACTTCTCAGCACCCCTACACGCCTAGGACTAGACATATGGTGCGCGACCTGAGTGACTCTATAGCAGGTGACCCAATGGATATTGGATAAGTTTTTATACCCTCTTAAAATTTGAGTTGCTCTTAACTCTATTCTTACAAAATCGACTTGTAAGATGAAGACCACCACCATTTATAAATATATATTTAGGTCTTATCTTGTTCAATGTGAGACTTCTCGACACATAGAAATGCTAATGTAAGTTTTTTTTTATGTTAATTTGCAGATGCGAGTTATCTGACAAATGGACATTTAGACACCATCATAGACTGGATCCCTGGCATGAAGAATATTACTTTAAGAAACCTTCCAGGCATATATCACACAACAGATCCAAATGATACACTTTTGGACTTTGTTGCAGAACAAATAGAAGCAGCTTCAAAAGCTTCTGCTATTATTCTACCAACTTTTGATGCCTTGGAGTCTGATGTATTGAATGAACTCTCCACACTGTTTCCTAAACTCTACACATTAGGCCCACTTGAATTGTTCCTTGATCAAATTTCAGAAAATAATGGATTTGAATCTATTCAATGCAATTTGTGGAAAGAAGAGAGTGAGTGTCTCAAATGGCTAGATTC
>Ga0099826_10002629_pt1 | contig 11707 bp, 4 predicted proteins | sample Mtrugardesep15_FD_76830 | JGI IMG/M metagenome (GOLD analysis project Ga0099826, IMG submission 76830) | Root nodule microbial communities of legume samples collected from California, USA - M. trunc garden sep15 | ecosystem: Host-associated > Plants > Roots > Nodule | place: USA: California...
TGCAATTTTCTTTGTAAATTGCTTATTGGCATGGAGCGCATACTGGATAGTACAGGTCTGAATGCAGGATATACAACGTCACAATATATAGGTCTGAATGCATAGTATACTTTGTTAAATTGTGAAATTGTAAAATAAACTGATTCTCTTTGATAGAATTGAGTTAAGAATTCAACTTATGATTTTTTAAAATAAAGGGTAAAATTGGAATAAAAAATTAGTTACATTCCATCGTAAAGTATCCAAACAATGGAATGAAAAATTAGTTACATTCCATCGTAAAGTATCCAAACAATGGAATGGAATCTTTATTTCATTCCGTTCCGCTCCATTTCGTTCCGTTCCGTTCCGTTAGTTTTCAGTTATCCAAACAGAGCCTTAAAGTCTCATTCCCTTAGCATATAGAAATGTTGTTTTTCATAGTCATAACCAGTCATCTGATTATGTAATTAAGAGTCCTAGGATTGGGTTACCTGTACTGATTCGTCATAGCTCATAACATGACAACCTTATTTCTTCATATCACAATTTTCATGCAAGAATGGGTTATTTTTCTGAGTTTGTTTTTGTGTCACATTGAAGCATTCGTAACTATTGTTCATCTGCTAGTATGATATGATGCTTTTTCATTTATGCTTCTACAATTTATACAACCCGCCCACATTGGTGAGAACTATGCATGAAATGAACGGTGTCATTTTATCTATTCCTTTATAAGCATACAACGTGCCTTGATAACATTAAAACAGATGAAAAGTGGAAATGTTAAAAATAGTGGAGGGAGTGATTTCTGTAGTATAGTAAATATTGAAACTTAAAATATCTACTACTTGTTGCTCTGTGAAGAAGGTAGACTGTGGAATAGCTCAAATTACCATATGATGTATAGTTTAAAATCATTATGATGCATCTCAAATACATTTGGCAACTTAGGTACAGGCTTATATGTATTGTTTTTAATGTTCTGCACATAAGTTTCTTCCAAACCTGATAACTGCCCTTCAGACTTCTTATTAACCACTTTTTGCAACTATTATTGTTGATGCATGAGAGAGTGAAAATCAGTATTCTTCTCATGTTTTTGTAGTATTGTACTTAAGTTTTGTCCTTTGTTTAATCTATGAATGTTGCTTTGATTTTTGTTAGTTGCTGGATAAGTATAGCGGTGTTTGGCACCACGGTAGAGTAAGGAGGTATCTCACATCAGAGGAATGGTCCTGTCCAGAATCCAAAGGAAAGCCTTGGTATGGCTTACTTATGCTACTAAGGAAATACCCCGAGCATTTTGTCATAAACACAAGGTCCAAGGGCCGTGTCACCCTGGAGTTTGTTTCTCTTGTCTCACTTCTCTCGTGAACTTGGTGCTATCTTCTAAAAGTAATGATAACTTATGTAGTCTGTGAATTTTACAGAATTGTGGTATCTGGTGGTCAAACATCAGATCTGTATAAATTTGCACCTTGCTTTCTTTTTTCTTTAGGAAAAGACTGTTACTTTTTGCGAATGTTCGGTGAAAATACATCCATTTTTGGCAATTGGTAAGTTTTCTGAGAGCAAAAGAAATGATAATGTGTTATTGATAGACTAAAAACCTGATTGAATCAATTGCTGTGATGGGGAGTCCATAACTTGTTTTATGAGTAACCAGTTCAATCCGTACAATTGGAAGTAGCTAAATAACTGGTGATGAATTAGCCGAATCAACTGCACATTTGGTTGAATTAAATTGCTTGTCAAAAATCCCATAAATTATTGCTGTATGTTATTGATGTTTGATGGTTTAAGTGGTAAGGGAATTCAATTCTTCAGGGGTTTCTTTTTGAATTTTATGAATGCAAAAAATTGTTATCCACATAGTAGTTTTGTCCAGTTAAGTTGATTCACTCCAATTTCTTGGTTTTAATGTGATTCTTAGATACTGAAATTTTTAGATGCAAACTATTCCATAAATTAAAATAAAAGGAATCTTAGGTTGAGAGTTTTTTCCTTGCCCTACATGTTTGTAATTGCCAGAATGTAGGTCCCTTATATTCTATGCTTTTGAATGTTACTGTATTTCTTTTATGGAATGACCCTTTGTAAATTTACTTATCATTGGGCAAATCAGTAGACTATGTTCGAATGGGGATTTTAGGAGAGAAATAATAACAGGAGAAGATTTATGATTAGCTGTTCTTTTTCTCCTGTTTAGGAGTTGTATGAATTACGAGTTCCTCTAAATTGTTACTCTTTCGTAATTTCGTAAGTTGTTTTGAAGTCCTGATTATTTGTATCAGTTTATTTGGGTTTTAACATCGGGTATAACGCAAGTAGTTGATGCATGAGGTGTGCGAGTGTCGTAAACATCAAAATTCCGAGTTTGATTCATAATGAATAAAAGGTCTATTTGCTTTGCATGTAGAATGCAATAAGTTATTTTTAGCCTTATAGCTGTATAATTAATCAATAGAAAATACAAGGAAAGATTATTAACTATAAATAACGATACTGATTAATGTGTCAAGTATTCATTCAATTGTAATAGTAATAGTTATAATTAAGAATTGAAGATGCAAAGTAGTTCAGAAAGCAAGTATTTAATATGGAATTCTAGGGTAGGACATTTCATTGAGTGAATCAATCTATGCTTTTGTTTTGATTAAAAAAAAAACTAACATTAATAGATGATGTCCCAATTCAAGATAGAAAATACTTTAGGTTAAAAAAAAACATTCACAAAGGATCAATATATGCTATTTATGCAATTTATCTTACTAGTATAGTGACTTTGTAGTTTTTCAAAAAAATAAATAAATAAATAAATAACTAGGTAGAAAAATAAAAGTCCTCTCCATTATGGAATGTAGCTACTACAATCTTTGAAGCTAAGTGATAGGCCCCATCGAAACAAGAACTTTGTTTATTAGTTGCAAAAGGACAAAGCATTAAGTGTATATGCATCACCAAGGAGGCAATTGCATCCAAGCCACAAAGCTCGTGCACACAATAAGTTCTACCTATATCTTTACCTATTATTGGATCTGAACCAATGAGTATGAAAGCAATACTCTAACCACTTAGTTAACTATGTCATTTATCATCTTTGTCTTGTTTCATATTTGGCTTCCAACCAACCTAGTCAAACTGTGAAGCCTGTTGTAAGTCAGAAGTAACCACCACCAACTATGTGATACATAATACTTTGGTATGGCATGTATTAATCTCCAGCTTCTGGTCAAGGAAAGGAAATGGAAAGTGGAAGAAGAGGACAATTTTCATTTTCTATAGTTCCACCATAAACTACTACATTTTCTATTCATTGTAAAGTGCATTATATAGTAAAAAACACCATCCATATTTTGTTGCAGTGACAAAACACCTACCCATTGTTATTATTAGGTAGAAATTCATTTCTGTATATTAATATATTATCAACTCAAAGTAAAGGCAAAATGATTTACACTAATTTGTAAGAAGTATCTTAGAAAAATGTCAATTTTTTTTAAACACAAAAATGTCAATTATGACTGCTTGGACACATTCTCTAACACTTATTTTTTTATCGTACTATTTTATTAGTTAAAATTTATATAGATTCCACCAAATAATGTGGATCATGAATAAATTTAATGGAATATATGTAAATTTTAATCAATAAAAGAGAGCTTGTTAAAACATGTGTTGTTAGTATTTATGGGAGAGACTATTTATTATGGTGCTGAGTTTAGTTAGAAATTGTGGACTATCGAAAAGAAGACTCCTCTTGTTCAATTAGAAATGTGACCTCAACAAAATATCAACTTGTACAAGTAAATTTTATCATTGACTCTAATCATTAGTAATTGAGTGTTTTAAGGTCACTCTTTAAACACTTTAGATAAGTTTTTATATAAACTTGTGTATTTAATATATCAGAAATTGAAGTATTAAATTCTTTCATTGAATAATTTTTTTATTAAGAATCTTTAACTAGTGTTTTTAGGACACACGCGAGAAAAATTTATTAATTACTGCTTAGAATTATGACTTTATTGGTGCGACACATGCCAACTTTACGCATTGGTTAATTTATAGTGGCTGTTATAATAAGAAGCTCTTGAAATCGACATTTCATTGACTATTGACACGCAGTCAAAAGAAAAATATTGACTATTAACATAATAGTATTAAAATTATGAAAGAGTTATGACTAACTATGTTTAGGCTAATTTAATTTTTTAAGCCGCGGATAAAAGTATAAAATAAATTATGTGAATTAAGATAAATTTGATTGTGCATACTTATTTAATACACCAGAATTTAAATTTATAGAGTCCTAATTATGGATTATAAAAGAAAATCAACATTGAAAAGTTAAGAGTTTATAAAATTGATTACAATTTATAAAATTTATTATTCAAGACAAAAAACATATAAAAATAACAAATGGTAATATATCTACAGTAAAAACCATATGATGCAATAAGGGATAAAGTAAGAAGAAAATAAAACCCTCACGTTCATGACTAAAATATCAACTTCTTTAAAAAAAGAAATGAATAAAATATCAACTTAGTATTTAAAAGTTGTTTAATTTTCTTTCAAAAAAAAAGTTGTTTAATTTTATGTTATGTAATAATAATTTGTGGCTAAAATGAGCCAAAACCCTAGGAAAAATGAAGGGAAAACACATAGTCAAATGTTAAACTGTCGATTAAAGTCTACAGTGACACTTAAAATATTTTTGTATGAAAAACTCTGAAGACACTAAAATATGTTTATCAATTACTTACTGAATCATACAAAAATAAATGTCAAGATGTAATCATTATTTAATACTACTAAACATGGACCCTTTGTACAGGATGAAAAAATTGCAATCTAACTGCAAAAGAAACACTTATAGGTATCTCTTTAAAGTGGAAATGAAAGTGCCATTTTATTTCCATTGCACAGAAGAAAATAAATGTTGCACTAGTTTGGTAGATTTATTAAGGATCTCAGCACCTGAAAGTTGACAATGTCCAACTTGAGATGTACTCTTTAATGTGTTAAAAATGTTTAATAATTTGCATGTCTTAATAGATTATCAATGCTATCAAGGTATGTCATAATTAATGGATCTAGCATATAGTATTGGATTACAAATTTCAAGAGATTGATGTTTCCTGATCTGCATCTTCATAAGCTGAGAAACCACTCACTCCTTGCTTGCTTTCCCAATCATTTATGTTCAAAGGTTGCATCTCAAAACTATTAGGCAGTTCTGGGCTAATCATTCTCTTGAGCTCTAAATTTTTAGTATGAAACAATTAAAGTTTAGTTAAAACAAGTAATATCTAGCAGGAATTTAATAACCATATTTGAGACGCCAGTGTTTATTGTCGGTGTATAGTTATTAAACTCTATCGAAGAAAGTATGTGGCATAGTTCAAAGAGAAAGATTACTTTTACGTGTGATTGCTTGTCGAGTCATCGCCAAGAAATCGTCCCATTTGAATTTGCGCAGTTCCTGCTTCTCTTCTTCTGGAAGATCGAAATTGGGCTCTCTCCCACACATGAAAGCAGCCCTAAAGAAAAAGAGATGTTTTTCATACTAAGTAGATCATGGTTAACATAATATAGCAAATTCAAACACCGAGATATTTTATTTTGTGAGTGTTAACAGATTTCTACAGTTCGTAGGAAAATTTTAGTGGTCAATTTGATGGGAAGTGAAAATTTGATAGCAGTAGAGATCGAACCCTGAACCTTTGTCTTAGTACCACTTCAGTGTCCCAACTCATACCAATGAGTTCAATCGTCGGGGACAGAAGTAGGTAACTTGACATTGAAAGGAATGCATATTATCACCGTGACTATCGAAAGGGAAGCTGTTGGTAATAACATTATAGAACTCGAGGTAGTACCTGTCATATAAGTGAGCAGCTTCTTCTTGCGATCCAACAGTACCTAGGTGGATCTGTTTCTTGTCAACTTTTATTGCTGCTTGCCACTTCATATTTTTGAAGTACACACCTCTCATGCTGACTTCTTGACTATGTAAATTCTTTCTCCTATGTCGCTTTCTACGTTTGACAGGAGGTCCTGCTAAAAGCAATGTAAAGTAGGTTACAGGAAATTAAAGTCGTAAATTAAAAAAGCTAACAGAGAATTTGATGGAAAGACGATCAACAAAGAAACTGTTGATGATCAGTAAAATATACTTAAATAAGCTTAGTCAGACATTTCCTACGAAATATGAAAAATTTAAACATTTCTACCAATGATCTCATCGAAGTTAGGCTCCGCAACAGTTTCAAGAGAAAATAGTGATTCTTTCTCAAGTATGAACATTATGTGTATTCAATGAAAATACAGTTTCCCACTCTAGTGTGAAATAAGCTAACCAGTTTGAAATCATTCATATCAAATCAAATCATTTCCAATTACTAACAGTTTCAAACAGATTTTAAATCAAAAACTATTTATTTGGATTAGCTTAGTCATTGTTAAAACTAAGCCAGACATAACACTGCGAATGAGGAAAAACATAGTAAACAACTAACCAACTGTTGGTTGAATAAGCAGCTCTTTAGATGAGCTTGAACCAGAAATATTTGATGAACCTGGTTCTTCTTGCACAACAGTATTCTGGAAAACATAACAAATTCAGTTAGTTCTTGTCTGTCTAAGATATAATTAAATAATAGATCGACACCAAGGGCCTAACTTCATATATTTATCAACCTTGTAGACATTTATTCTGATTCTGATCACATCTGGTCAAAAATTGCTAATTCATCAATCTAGAATCGATTTTGATTCTAGTAGTAAAAGATCAATATATCAATCCCACCTGATGTGATAAGGCTTCATTGTGTTGGTTGTTGTAAATCAAAGCGGTGAGGATGCTATCATTCTAGTTTATCAAAGACGGATGATAAAATATAGTTCTTCCGGTAATTGATTATGCTGACTACAGAGTAATGTTTTAAAAACCAGACTGAAAATTGAACTGGTGAGACCTTCCGGGCATGGCTCAATTGGTTTAATCGGTTGAACTGGATATGGTTGAATCAGATGAAAGATAAATAAATAAAAATTGGTAATGCATTGAGCCAGTTGGAGAAGACAAGAAGCAAAATATGCATGATGACCACTTTTAAACTTCCTCTTCAAAATATTTTTCATCTTCCCTTTTCCTATTAGAATGCCAAAGCGAGCTAAAGTGGTCAATAAATTCCAATGATGATTACTGAGTATCATCATGTTTATCCAAATAACTAGACTAAATCTTAGAGAAAAGAAGAATTCTCCAATCATGACGCTATTGAGCATATCCATTCTGAAGAGGAGATAGTAAAACATCTACAGATGAATGTTTATGATCAAAACAGAACATGTTCGGAAAGCCGTTAGTCTTGTAATTGAATGCAGTAACTCTAATTTGCTGAATTTTCTAATATTGAACATTTTCAAAGGAATGGTTTAACGTATGTTAGAGTTTCTTCCTAACCTGATATTTCAATTGAATCGGAAGCAATGTCTTAGAATTTCGGTTAGGCCTAACTCAACCCTACAACATCGGCTTCTAAGGTCAGCGATGCATCCAACATATAAACTCGTTTTCAGGTCATATCTCATCAAGTGAGGGACTCTTAACACGCCCTCGTGTCCAGGACTGGATATCTAAAGCGTAACTTGAGTGGTCCGATAGTGGGTGGTCCAACGGATCTTGGATAGACTCTGATACCATCTGAGGTTTTATATTGAGTCTAACTAATCCTTACAAAACCGACTTGTAAGGCGAGGAATGCCTCCCAGTTATAAACTCATTTTCCAGACCATATGTCATCAAATGTGAGACTCTTCGGATAGACAAAATAAAAGTCCTCATTGAAATGGAAAGTCAAATAAAAGAAGCTTTAAACAGATTTATCATTTATCAATAGGATTGAAATGTGTGAAAGAAAAACTTCAAAAATAATATACAATTATTTACTAGTAGTGATCTTATTCCTACACTGTCTGGGGTGCTTGCATCGTCTGAAAGCATAGGCCGTTCACTCTTGGCTTTAGCATGCCAAGGCAAATTTTCAGAACCAGTTAGATTCTCACAGTATAGAGGAAGAGGATTGACAAAGGAACTGCTTCCTGCAAAAGCAAAACATCGATTGGAAAATTAACTCAGTCGAGTATTAGATTCAAAAGCATGGTGAATAGGTTTACCAACGTGTACCTGAGCATAGTCCCAAGAGCCTGCGCCTTCTTAAGCTTACCATTGTTAGTTTCAGTCTTTTTATCGAATCACCAAAGCATGATGATTAATTTTCTACCATAGCCGTTTTTCCTTCAAAGCAGGTGAACGATTATTTAGACCTATAGGGGAAGAAAAAGTTTCATAATCAGTTCAATATTGTAAAACCAAATAATGAAAACAGTATCCAAAAGAAAACAATATCCAACCAAACGTGCATTTGAAAGAGCATATTTACAACTTATTTTGGCTTATCTTATAAGATAGATATGTGTGTAAGTGTTCATATGAGAACTTATGAAAATAGCTAATGAGGTATAACATATCCATAAACTGTTTTCGACTTATTTTAATAAACTCCCAAAGATAACTTACGAAATAGCTTTCAACTTATATAAAAAACAGTTGAACTACATTCTCTCTTGGATGAGAAAAATAGTTTATAAATATGTGCTTATATGATAACTTATTCAATAAGTTGTTCATCCAAACACACCACAATTAGTAAAGGCAAAATGTATCTTTAGGGTGACATACACACATGACAAGTTATAATACAAAAAACAATGGTCTTTTCCTAGTTATAGGACCAGAAATAGGTAGAAAATCATCAAAAGTTGACACTAAACAATGAAAACATCAATTAGAAATCAAGAACTAAATCACACATAAAAGATTTAGCTAAAAGTTTTTCCTTCTTTGACTTTTGTGAAGAGCTAACAAAGTTGTCATGTACTTGATGCTTAAAACCACCTTGGTCAAAATCATCTATAAACAAGTACAGATACAAATGCAGAGAAAACTTGAACATGGCACAGTTTCAATCACTCTTACCTAGAAATAGACCTTTGTAAACATCATTCAAATCATTAATCTAATTTTATCATAGCAAAAAGCATCATTCAAACCCTTTTAAAACTGAAACATGATAAAACTAAAACTAATTTCCAAAGAAGAAAAACAAATCTTATGAGAAAAACAAAGTTGGTATCATAGTTTTCATAATGAAACACACCAAAATACTCAAAACATTGAATGGAAACACAACTTGAAAACAAAATCACAAACATAACCAAAGTCTTTCTCCTTTTGGTTAAGTCAACTCCATCAACCTACCACCTTTCTTGGAAAAGGGTAGTAACAAAGAAGACAAACCCATTTTGACCACACAAATCACAAACCAAAATACACACACACATTCACAACAAAATTCAAAAAACACCCATTAAAGGAAACTATAAAAAGACCAAGACTTTAGCATCAGTCAACTCACATTCTGATTCTAACATATGACCATAAAACTCATCAGTGTCATCCCATGAAGCACACATCCGGACACAGACACCGGACACGACAACACACAAAAAGGAAACTAAATGAAAGAAAGGACATAAAAAAAAAGACAAAAAAACGTACGGAAATAGGAAGAACAAGTCAACAAGCCATTGTTGTTGGTAAAAGGGTACCTGAAAAAGGATAAGGTGACAACAGAAAGAGAAGAGAGAATCCAAGTGAGAAAATCTTAAGGAAAAGAAAGAAGGGGTTTATAGGAATATTGAGGGAAGACAAGGTGGTGAGTGTAGTTGTATGAGATAATGTGTGTGTTGTGGCTCATGCATCTACCACCTTTTGTTTCTGTTTTTGTTTTTGTTTTGTTTTTTTATTTTTCTTTCTCCCTCCTCTTGTATTGTGTGTTATTATTAATATACTTGTATTGTATATAGAAGAAAATAGGAAAAAGAAGGGTGGTGGAATGGAAGGGTGGTATTATTGAATATTGATGGTTGTTGAGAGAGAGAGAGAAAGTTATGTAGAGTGAGAAAATGTGAACGTAGCTACTAGTTGAGACTTTTATTATGTGGGTTCAATGTCAATGCTGCCCTTTAAAGAGCCAACAGATACTAATGAGGTTGGTTACATTAGAAACAAATTTGGCTTTACCTTATTGCCCCTAAAGCTTCTTGTTTATACCTTATTCTAAAGGGTCTTGTCGGTGAGTGTCATCGGAAAATTCATTAAACATTTTAAATTAAGTAATTAATTGTAAAAAGTTAAATAGTTTAATTTTCAATATACTGAATACACAATTTTTTATAAAACTTATTATTTAAGGTTCTTGAAGAGTGTCCGGAGGCACTCATTTGTATTTCCTTGTTCTAAATACTTCATTCACAATTATAAGAAACAAAATTCTAATTCATTAAGATTAAATAAACATAATGAGATTTTTTTTTTATTACATGAGGGGGGTAAACAAGGAAGAGACCCAAACTAAGGTAGAACAAACTCAATGTCCATAACATTTTTTAAGATGACAAAGGTAATACCAGGAGGTCCTTCATGCAAAATAACCGAACTATTATCATTTAAACCTCTTTTAGGTAGGAAGTCCGCTCTATTGTTACCCTCATGTGAAGTGTGTCACAAACTAACCGCTCAATCTCTATGAAGAAGATCTCTACCAATCATGATCAGATTTTCATACTTGTTATGCATATTCAAATCCTTTTGGATGAGGTCAACAATAATAGTTGAATCATAGAGATACAACACTTACATTAAACCAGTATCCCAACGAAACTTCAAATCATGTTATAAATCCAAAATCTCAGCATGGATAATGCAAGATATACTAATTTTTCCAAATAAAATATGCAAAAAGTACCTTTATGATCGTGAATATAAGACCACCAAAATCACTCATATTAAAATGTAAGAACACACTGCCATCAACGTTGAGAGCTATTGAATCCACACTAGGTAGTAGTCAAGTGATGATAGGAGCAAGTTGTTGAACAACGTGGGATGTACGAGAAGAAAAAGCTTCCAAGATATGATGCAAATTAGAAAACACTTGAACATCAATGTCTTAGACAAAATGCTTAATATCTTCAAAGATACATTTGTCGTGAGAACATCTAATCTCTACAAAATAATGGGTCCAATTGAGGCAATATTTGAAATGAATTATATAATCTTTGTAGGAAATCATTTTGAATGGGTCCAATGGGGCCAATAAGAGGAGTATCCGACTGGCGGTGACAAAAGGACCGGACGAGGCATATGCTGTAAGAGATAAGATTACAAGAAAATAGAATAAACGTGAAAGGAACAAAGTCGTGGCACAATAGTCATAATAAGAATTGAATATTTGACGAAATGTATAGGCACCAATTTGTAACATCCCATACTGCTTTCAGGATTGCCGACTGACCCTACAAACAAACACGAGTCTTTTCAGCGTGTTTTGTCCTCACTCGTACGCTTACCGGGAAACTTCTCGGTAACACCAAGTCAAGCACGCTTAACTGTGGAGTTCTTATGGAATGAGCTACCAAAAAGAAGATGTTGTTGGAACAAAGGGTGTTTCATAAATATACCACTTATGTTTTGATGATAACAAGGTATTAAAAATTATCAATTGGATATGCTAAAAGTTTATTCAAGTGTACAGGACCAATTAATAAAAAGTTATTTACAAGAGGTTCTGACTGAATGAATTAAAGAGCA
>Ga0099826_10002630_pt1 | contig 11706 bp, 8 predicted proteins | sample Mtrugardesep15_FD_76830 | JGI IMG/M metagenome (GOLD analysis project Ga0099826, IMG submission 76830) | Root nodule microbial communities of legume samples collected from California, USA - M. trunc garden sep15 | ecosystem: Host-associated > Plants > Roots > Nodule | place: USA: California...
AAGTGTTGAGGTCCATTTATGGTTGAACTGGAAAATTTGTTAAGGCAACGAATGCATAGATCAGGGTAGAGGGTACCATTGCAAGATGACTCTATGTAGTTTATTGTTTGAGAGTTATGTTTGGCTAAGGAGGACTCTATGAAGAGTGAGAGGAAAATGACTAGTGATGTGAGAATGAATTTTTGTGCCATTTTTTGTTACAATTGAACCTTGGTTAGTTAATGTGATATGATGGAAGAAGAGAGTTTCTCAATGCTCAAGTTTGATGAAAATGCTAACGGGGATGTGTTACTTATATAGAAAATTCGTCACATGTTTCCACATGAAATTTTTTGGTCAAAACTGCACATGCATTATGCGTGCATTGAGTTGCACTAAGTATGAAGTGAAAGAGTATGACTATAACAAATTTAATAATAGCTGGTCGGCTAATTAAGCACGCATTATATTACCATATTGATGTGTGGATTATAATAGAGATTAAGTAAATCCATAGAAGATTGTCCACCTCTATGAGATACCAATAAATTATTAGGAGTAAAATCTAATTTTAAGAAGCTTGTTTTCCTTATTTGAGTGAAGTGGTGTGTGAAGTAATATTGTTGGTCAAATTTTTATTTACACGATTTTAAACTTTATCTAAAGGCTTGGTTAAATAAAAGGTTGCATTTTTTTAACATAATGCTTGAACTCTATAAGTTAATGAGATTTAATTAAAGAAGAATCGTTTAAAAGAATTTGAGGTAGAATTTTAACCAAAACAATAATTGATTATGTTGTATTTACATCCGAATTGAATTCTATATTATCGAGGACCAATTCCAAGAAACTAGAGTTAAGACGAAATTAAAAAAAAAAACTTTGTAAGAACTAGTATCATATGGTGAGAGAGAGAGAGAGAGAAAAAACTACACAGCTAATATCGACATTTAGTCCTACATTCTTTTCTATACCAAAGTCTCAAACAAAGAATGTCTTACCGAATATATTAATTACAAAGGAGAAATATTTGTGTTAAAAAAATAATAGAAAAACAAGTTAATATGTTGCTTTATGAAGGGAAATATATGTACCTTGAAAGAATGGGAATATTTATGATTATGTAGTTGGAATAAAGGTACATAATGGAGCTTATAAGGCGATATAAACGGGTCATTGTCCACTGCAAAAGAAGGAAATAAAGTGAAGATGGAAATACGTGTGTTTGTTAATCAATTGCTTGACAAAAAATAATGACAACGTAAAAAAAAATGAAGCTTAGAGTGTTCCAGGTCACAGAATTTGGAGATTAATAAAATCATTCTAATGCTAACAATAATGTATGATTAGGGGAAAAACCCATAATCATATTGCATCATGTGGTTATTATTGGATGTTGAATGTTGTTTTTCTTTTAAAAATGAATTTAATGTTGACCTTTCCTTTCTGCCATTTCTTTTCTTCTTCTTGGTAACTTCTCTTTTGGGATTATATGTAACGAAGAGAAAAGCTTCGGAATCTGATTACCTAGGTCTTATGTTTAGGTGTTCAAAACTGAACCAACTTAATGAAAAATCGCAAACGAAACCAACAAAGATAAAAAAAAACCACGTTTGATTGGTTGTGATCATGCCACGTTTTGATTCAACCGCACAGTTTTTGTTGTCACTGGAACCAAACCAAACTGAACTGTAAAATTAGATAAACACTAATTCACTCGAACACCCACCAAACACTCATTCATCCTTTTTTTTTTTTTTTGAATTTACTTTATATGTATAAATATGTAATCCTTTTCGATTCTTTTAAAATGAAAAACTAAATCGTCTTTGGACCGTCTCTCCTTCAACTTGATGGTCTCTTCTCCATCGTCTTTCTAGTTTCTACCTTTCTTTGCTTTTGAGTTGAATCTTTATTTATTTATTTTTTTGAGTTGGACTCTATTTGGAGAATTATATTTATGCTTAATTAATGCACTTCTTGTTTATGCATCTTAGTGGTATTTGGAGTTAACTGTTAATTGCTGCAAAGTAAACAATTGTTGCAACAAATATAATCAAAATTGTTGACAAATTTGTTAAATTACGTGTTCGCTCGTAACTAACCGAATCAACCTAAACCGTGATGATTTGGTTTGTTTAGTTCAGTTTTTTTTAAATCAATTGAATCAAACTAAACCGCATGTTTTTTAACTTATGACTCAGATGACTATTAAAGAATACCTTGTCCACTTTTTTGAGAATTGGATAATTGTTTTCGGAAATTCACTACTAGATTATTTGATGTTAGCGACAGTAGAAATCCATCGCAAAATAGGGAAAAACCCCAAGACTATTTTCTGAGAAATTCGATTAGCATCACAGTAAAGGCCAACGCTAATATGTTGGACAAATATTTTGTGACTGCTTATAATGCGTGGCTAAATTCAATTTTTTTTTTTAATTCATTTTCTGAAGACTTCAACATAATTTGAACAATTAGAGGAAAATATATCTGACAGTTGCTGCCTATTTTGATGTAGTAGATTAGATATGAACATCAATTTTCACCATTCACAAATAAATATGAACTCCGTCCCGTCTTGAATAATATAATTTTTTTTACCAAATACAGTTCAACTTTTTGCTTTAAAAGAAATGGCCCTAGGGAGTTCCAAGTGAAGAGCAGATGTATAGGAATTGACAGAACCATATCAAACAAAAGCCTCATTGGTTACTATTATCTTCCTCTGTCTATTCATTGCAAAGACATTCACCCGTGCAATTACATATAAATGATGCAAAATTAATCTTGCACATTGATCATTTTGTGCAAAATAGTGGGAATATAGACACCTTGAATACTTCAAATGGGAAAAAATTAGAACCATGACAACCTTGTAGCCAAAAACAAAACAAAACTGTGTTATTGATGCACATCAACCATGACAACCTTGATTTTCGTCCCTGTAAAAAAAAAAGTTTGAAAAACATCCCTGTAAAAACAATTTTGTTTGAAAAAGGTCTCTGACCCGACATTTTTGATGATATGGCATGGGGTTTGCCACGTGCCAGTTGCTGACTGTGCAACTTATGCCACGTGGCGCTGACGTAGCATGCCATGTAATTAAAAAATTAAAAATGTTTTTAAAGTTTTGAAAATTATTTTTTTAAATTAAAAAAATCTGAAAAAAATTTAAAAATCCGGAAAAAACTGTTAAAATTAAAATTTTGACCATTAATTTTTTTTAATTTGAAAATTATATTTTTTTTCTTCATATTTTAAAAAAAATTAAAAAAATCATTTCATTTTTTTCGAAAATTTATTTTCAGAAATTTCAGATTTTATAATTTAAAAAAAAACTAATTTTTTTAAAAAATATAATAAAAATAATTTCAGAAAATTATTTTGATATTTTTTGGTTACTATTATTTTTTTCTTTTACCAACGAATAATATATATTAATGAATAATAAAATTAAACTAGCATAAATATTTATTAACATTGTATTTTGAGAGGATAAATATTTATCAACATAAATAATAATGAAATTAATCAGCCATAAATACATCAATAATATTACACTAGATAAATAACTATGTAAAACCACCCAAAGAAAAAACAAGTATCATATACATGAACAAACAAAGGGTGATAAAAAAAGTTCGATTGAAGTTTTTCATGGCTTCTTGATAGTTCTAGCCGCTGCTTGCCGATACCTTGTAGCATAACTTTGAAACAAAGCAAGTGCATTACTAGTTACTTCTGCAACATTCTTTGCCTTCACCTTAATCGTCGCAACTCTTTTGCTCATCCTATGACCAGGGAACGATTGCACACAACTACTAGCGTCGGTTAAGGCAGCACTAACCCATGTCTCAACATTACTTATGTGCCACAACACTTTTATCATTGATGATGGTATTAAATTTGTTCAACCTTTTTAGTTCTTTGATGGCTTGACTAAGTTGATCAACACTATCATTGATTTGATTCACACAATCTTGCAACGTTAAGTACATCCTTTTGTTGTTGTGATCGATTGCTTTGACTTCCTTGGCCACATTCAAAAGGTACCCTCTTGTTTGCACTGCTCTAGAGAGGCTAACGGATAAGGCAACTTGAGCTAAGTGTTGAGGTCCATTTATGGTTGAACTGGAAAACTTGTTAAGGCAACGAATACATAGATCAGGGTAGAGGGTACCATTGCAAGAGGACTCAATGTAGGTCATTGTTTGAGAATTATGTTTGGCTAAGGAGGACTCTATGAAGAGTGAGAGGAAAATGACTAGTGATGTGAGAATGAGTTTTGGTGCCATTTTGGGTTTCAACTTTCAATTGGATGAACCTTGTTTAGATAGGTTAGTTAAATGTGATATGATGGAAGAATAGAATTTCCAAAGCTCAAATTTGATGAAAATGCTAATGAAGTGTGTTGCTTATATAGAAAATTCCTCACATGTTCCCACATGCAAAAAAATTTGGTCAAATCCCCACATGCAATTTATGCTTAGCTATTTTGTTTCTTTTCTTTGCTGTAATTGTCCCATGTTGCGTTTATTGAAGTCCATTATAGGTGCAATGAGTTGCGTTAAGCAAGGAGAGAAACAATATAACTATCATAAAAAAAATTAAATAAGAGTTAGTCGGTCAAAAATCTGATATTAGCATCGATGTTATTGTGTTAATTAAGCATGCATTATATTACAATGATGTAGAATATATAATAGATATTCATTAGATCCATGGGAAAGATTGTCCACCTTGATGGGATACCAAGAAATTATTAATACTGATTTGGAGTAAATTCCCATTTTAAGAAGCTTGTTTTTCTTATTTGAGTGAAGTGGTGTGTGAAGTAATATTGTTGGTCAAACTTTTTGTTTTACACGTTTTAAGGTATAAATTAATCTCTTTTGATGATCAACACAAGGAGACAACATTAAAAAAAAAACATAAGAGAGACATATATACGACGATGGAATAAATTAGGGTTAAATATATTTTTGTTCCTTGTAAATATGTCAACTTTTCGTTTCAGTCTCTCTAAAAAATTTCTTCAACTTTTAGTCTCTAAATTTTTTTCCATTTTCAGTTTTGGTCTCTCCTTTGAAGTAAACTCATGTAGAATTCATATTCTTGAATAAAATTTTGCATAAAAATTCATAATATTATAAGAATCTCTCCCAAAAATTTTAGAATTTTTAAACATAACATGAATTTAATATGAATATTTTTATTCTATACGGTTAAAAATTCATATTTAATTGATGTTTAGTTAATAAATTCTAATTTTTTTGGGAATTTTTTTTACAATATACTACACATTTTTGCACAATTTCATTAAAAAATACAAAAAATAACTTAAAAATATGGACCAAAAGTAATGATTGAAAATTTCATAGGGACTAAAAGTTGAAGGAAAATTTTATAGGAACTAAAACGAAAAAGTTATATATTTATAGGGATCAAAAACATATTTAACCCAATAAATTATCAATGTAATAAAAAAAAGACTTATTCAACTAAATCCCTGCAAATTGAAAACAAAATAAAAAAACAAAAATCATTTATGAGATGAAACTAAAGCTTTTAAAGGGGTTTCAAATTCAACTCAAAGAAGAAAATTAAATCCAGTAAAAATGTATTAAATGAAATTAGTTGATTATGCACTAACTTTGGGAAATTTAATCGAGAAAAAGAAAGAAAAAAAAAACCAAAATAAGAGGTATTTTAACTTTTGCTTATATTTGATTCTGGATGGAGATGATACAATTGAGTTCAGAATTCCCTTGCTTTGCCAGCATCTAACTTTAGCACATTTTTATTTTAAGTAGAGTAAAACTGGTTCTTTCCCACCTCTCTAGGTCCTTCGTTGGTATGCATTGTAAAATCTGAACAAATCAGGAGCTGACAACTAAGTTGTATTGTACTATAAAATGCACTGGCAATTGATTTGGAATGCATTCAATAGAAAAAATGCCTAACATAAATAAAAACATATTGCAAACCAAATAGAAATTAGGAGTAATGTTACAATCCAAATTTAAAAGATGTTCAACATGAAAATTAAAATATACCAACATGAAAAATAAAAGGGTTAAATATGTTTTTGGTCCCTATAAATATACCAACTTTTCATTTTAGTTTCTCTAAAAAATTTCTTCAACTTTTAGTCCCTATAAAATTTTCAATCACTACTTTTGGTCCCTATTCTTAATTTAATTTTTTTATTATTTAATAAAAATTTACAGAAATGTGAAAAATATTCTAAAAAAATTAGAATTTTTTAACAAAATACAAATTAAATATAAAATTTTAACCTTAAAACATATAAAAATTCATGTTTTGTTAAAAAATTCTAAATTTTTTTGGGAGAGATTATTATTATATTATGAATTTTTCTGCAAAATTTTATTAAAAAATATGAATACTACATACGAGTTTACTTTAAAGGAGGGACAAAAAATGAAGATGAAAAAGTTTTTAGGGACTAAAAGTTGAAAAAATATTTTAGAGAGACTAAAACGAAAAGTTACCATATTTATAGGGACCAAAATATATTTAACCCAAAATAAAATGCAAGAAGCAAAAGACAACAAATATATGTGGTACAACTAAATGAGATAAAAGATATCTAGTATAATTTTGTCTTCATTCATGTGTATAATATATGTGAATTTCTTAAAAACACCTTATATTAATTGATATATAAAATAAATACCAACTAATATATGTGAACTTTGCCATAATGTCTGCAATATCAGTTACACAAGAGACAAGACCTCCACATGGTACATAACTAGCAGTACTTTCCTCCGCAGGACTCACACAGTCCACACCCTGCTGGCCCGCAAATAAGACACATAAAAATGTTGCAAACCAAACCAACTTTACTATACTATTCCATTACAACTCTTCTCTTCTCTCCTTCCATTTCCATTCCATTCATCAAAGCAAGCTAGCTAGCTGTTTCCTTCTTAGGAGATATTTTTTTATTTTTTATTTAAGTTGTTTTGTTTTGGCTTTGAAATTAAAGAGAGAGGAGTAAATACTTCCCTTCATGATATTTTTGTCAGATTTGCTTCCTTGAATGTTTCTAAATCTACTTCATTTCCCTTTTTTTAAAGTGATGTTTTTTTATTTAGTGCTACTGCTACCCGTTGTTTGCCATGCCATCTAAGATTAATGTTCGTTAGGAACTTTGATTTTTAGTACAATTCATCTCATCTAGAGCCTTCAATAGAGGGTGAGGGTCCGTCAAAGTTGTTTCTCATCTGCTATGCTATTTTGTAAGCACATTTAGGAATTGTGAGCTTCTAATTCATATTGTGCTCTTTCTCTTTTTAAACCTGTTCAACTCATCTCAACAGTCTTTCATTTTCAAGAGATAGGATTATGGTTGTTTCCGGTATATATGATGATTGTTTAAGCATACAAATTTCTCTACTTTATCTAACCATTATTGTGTGACTTAAGTTCTATCGATGAACAATTAATTGTTGACTAAGATGATAAATAATATAAATAGTTCTAAATATAAATAAAATGGATTGTTCTACAAGTTTAGATACTCTCAAAGCCCAATTATATCATTGTTTCTTCACATTCATACCATTTACTTGTTAAACTTGGAATGTGTGGGTTTAAATCATAATCAAAACAATGTTTAGACACCTTTTTTCTTTCTTTCTTCTTTATAATGATTTGGTTATGAAATAAAGTGATTTTATTTTTTTCTTCTTATGAAAACAATTTTTAGAAAACATGGAATGTGTGTTTTAATCATAATCAAAACAATGTTTAGGAACTTTCTTCTTTAGTGATTTAGTTATTATCTCAGGTTTTCCTTATGTGTTGTGTTATTTTGTTTACAGATCTCAGACAAGTAAGATATTTGGTCATTTACGACGATGAACTTTCCAAATGAATTAGGTGCAAATACCACAACAAATCTCAGCACAGTAAATTTCTAACTCAAATGTCTTTCCATAGAGTCTAACTATGTGTTTCACAATCTAACTTGATATAAAGAATTTTCAGCAAAGGAAATCCTTCACCATTGAGTTCATGAACATTCCCAACGTTAATTACGTGAAGTAAAAACAATGTTGAAACTCTTTTTATTAGTTCTCCAAGTGTACATTAGTACTATTCAGGGTCAATGTATTCAAGGTTCTGAAATAAAGGTCGTTAATAATATAACTTCCTATTTAAATTTTGAAGAAACTCTCAAACTTCTTAAATATCCATGGAAAATGATCAATCTGAACTTTTAACTCAAGAGTTGTCAATTTGAACAATTGCCCAAACTCAACCAGTTTAGTTTTTTCATTTTCATAAGCTATACTCTTAAATCCCCACACTCAAGTCAATGAGGTTATTGCACTTCAACTCCTCACGTTTAGTACAGTTTGATAGATTGGGTGGGATCTCTTTTAGTCCAAATTGATTGCATCAAGAGTCTTGAGATGAGTTAATTCCCTTGTTTGAATTGGCAATTTGATTATCGAAGAACTAAATAATCTAAGAAATTGAAATTTTGTCAAAGTTACTATTCCATCCATATGACCTAAGTTCCGACAAGGACAACGAAAATAAGGAAATTGGCATGAGTTGACTTCGGTTAAACACAACAGTTTTAGTTTTAACCCCCTCAAATAAAGTATTAAGAATTTTCTAAAAAAAAAGTAGAATTGATGAATACAAAAAGCTCAAGAAAAAAAAGGTAGTATAACTTCTGAGGAAGCACATTGATATAACAGTTATTCAAGATGAACTGTGAGCATCATTTATCTCGGTCATTTCATAGAGACATGTTTGTCTTTATTTGCATGGAAAGAAAAGTGTCTTTGTGAATTGATGGACAAATGATTTTATGATAAACTCCTGTAAAGTCGTATTGAATAATTGTGATATCAACGTGCTTCTTTGGACACTCCATATTTAGAGTTTTTGATGTTATGAAATTCTACTCTATTTCTAAAAATTCCAAATACTTTCTTTGAGATGTCAAAATAAAAGTGTTGTGTTTAACCAAATTCAACCTATGCAAATTTTTTCACTTCTTTTTTATACCTGTTGAAGTCATTGTCCTCGTGTCTTTCTATTTTGGAAAACAGGATGTAAGGATGACAATTGGACCCAGACTCGATGGATACCTGCAAAAAATGCCCACAATGGATATGGTAAAACCCCGTTTATGGGTTTGGGCATGGGTCCAGGTAATACCCACAAATTTAAATGGATATGGGCACGGGTAAGGGTACTATACTGTCCAGCCCCACATGTACATATTTATATAAGGGCATTAACTCAACTCAAGACACTTGCAATCAATATTGACTACAAGAGATCTGACCCAATATTATATTAAACTTTATTGATTTGGAGGAGTTGAATAAAAGTAAGCTGATTGAGTAGCGATTTAAGTGTGTAGTTTTTGAGAATACAAATGCCGATTTTTATCAATTGTCCAAGTTGACAGCTCTTGAGTTCAAATTGATGATTTGTCAAGAGATTGGCAATTGATGTTTTATTGTACCGGAAGTTGGAGAATTTTGAAATTCAAATTGGAAATTATAGCAACAACCTTGATTTTTGGATACATTGGCAATCAATAATATTAATGTACATTTGGAGGAACTAATAAAAAGAGCGAAATGTTCATGAGCTCAATGGTAAAGGATTTCATTAGCTAAAAACTCTTTATATCATATCATGTTATGTTCAACAGTGAAACACATAATTAATTCCATGGAAAGACATTTGGGTCAGGTTTCCTATCCCATCTTGCTATACAGTTGGAGGAGATCTGTCCTGGTCCACTTGCGCCTAATTCATTTGGAAAGCTCACCATTATAAAAGTCACCATTTGTGGAGATCCATGTGTTGCTGGGTGTAGTTCTTTGGAAGGCATTGTATTGTTTAATGACAAGTATGCAAGTGTAGATAGCGAAATTCTTGAGTTTGTTTCGTTGAAGACATTTATTAATGTAAATGCTAGTTAGTGGCTGTAGTGCTAGTTTAATTTCTACATTAGTAAGTGGTGGCTGTACAGCTTATTGCATTAGTTAGGCTTATAGTGGTTGTAGTGCTAGTTTATTGCATTAGTTAGGCTTAACTCTATTTCTTCCACTACTGTTACAATATATGTACAGTATATATACTGAGATGTGCCTCACTATTCTACTAACTCAATAATGAAAATTACTTTCCATTTATTCAAAGTTCAGTGCTTTAATAACATTGGAGTTAAATCATCTGCACAAACTTGATAATTTCTGCTATTTTTATTCGGGGTCTTCCATAACTGATTATCAAGGGTTTGAGTCTTCTTGTTTTTCACTATTTAACAGCTCTCAGGTATTTTCTTTATTTTTATTTTAAGCTTATACTAAAAAACAAATGGCAGGAAGGTAGAACGACCAAGACTATGGCTACATGATAAAATTTATACAATCCATCACAGTCTTTGTAAGACTAAAATGAAACATAAAAAATATCTATCCGAGCATAATCAGGAGTGAATCTGATGGAGCTCAACTCAATTATACAACACAGTCGAAAAACGAGAAAAAAAAAGGATGGAATGAAGATAAATGTAGAAATGTACTACAGGACTGAATGTAAAAGTGAGCCTCACTTATTGCAGAGGACTGAATGTCCTGATCCTGTAACTAACTACTACATGGGTGATATCTCTAACTGAACAGACGCAATGGAGATTTACTGAAAAATTTAACTACATTGTTCAACGTCCCATTTTCCTATATTGTTTCCCTATTCAAATCCATCGCAAAGCTGATCATAAATACAAGTATAGACTATGAACAGTGACACATAAGGATGTGACACTGACATTATTAACATGTGGAAGTTGATAGTAATTTGAGAAAATAGTATAATTGAATGTGACCGGATGTATCAGTGTCATGTCGGTGTCAGACACCTGAAACACCTTCAATCTAAGGTGTCGATGCTACATAGGTTACCGTTGGTTAGCCTTGCAAAACTTGAATGACCTAGCTTGTGATGAAAAGTTAAACCACCAAGACGTTGTGTTAACACTGCCAAGTGATTAAAAACAACTGAGAAATTCTGATTTTCATGGAAGGTATTGTTGCATCCAATATAAATAAAATTAATATTTGAATGAATCAAAGAAAAGTTCCAATGTAAGGCCAGCTTTCCAATAATTAAACACCGATATTAGTTTTAAGTTAGAGTGTGAAGGGATTGTTGCTTCATTGGTCTAGATCTTCTACTTGTTCTTTTAATGAAACCTTTTACGGACGCTTATTATGATTTTTTTTCCGAAGAAAAACAAAAGTCATATGTTTGCGCGTTTGTGAAGGGTATGTGTGTGTCGAATGTTCTTGTTTCAACGAAACCTTGGTTTGGTTGGATGCTTTTGTGTGTAGGTGGACAATGATCTTTTTATAGCACAAACACTTCTAATTGAAAGTGTGTTTTGGTATCCGACGCCATTAATACATGTCGTTACATTAAATTATGTTATTTTTTTTAAAATTATATAGATGTCTAAGTTTTTGTGTATGCTTCATGATAAATAAACAAAATTTAACATTCATCACTAATCACAAGGTGCCGTTGCTCCATTGAAAACTTTAATAGAGCACAACTAAACGAAATCCCTACAAAGAAGAAAATTAAATCCCAAAAAATGAAATCAGTGGATTATGCACTACCTTTGGTAAATTTTATATATGAAAAGACAAAAAAAAA
>Ga0099826_10002631_pt1 | contig 11705 bp, 9 predicted proteins | sample Mtrugardesep15_FD_76830 | JGI IMG/M metagenome (GOLD analysis project Ga0099826, IMG submission 76830) | Root nodule microbial communities of legume samples collected from California, USA - M. trunc garden sep15 | ecosystem: Host-associated > Plants > Roots > Nodule | place: USA: California...
AGTAGTGGGTAGAAAATAACAAAGATTGAACAGCACACATGTTTGCTAATAAGGGAACATTTTGCTCACTTTTAAGACAATGGTGCATCAAGGGCCTTAACCAAGGGACCCTTCATTACTACTTTTTTAACTCCAACTCCAACTCCAAGTTGAAAATTGAAATGCCCTGCGAATAATATCTACCCTACTCATACGGAGGTGTCTTTGTCACACCATTCTCATGAAAGCTAACGTTTCTCCAACTCATCTTCATTACCATAGCCTTGTGACGATTATATATATACCCTTATTCCTCTTTGTTTTGACTGCCCTTCACTTTTATTATCCTTTGTTTTTGGCAACACCTTTTACTTATTTTACATTAATAATGACATGTGTCCATCCCCTAAGTGTCGTTCGGATGGTACAAGACTCTAGCAGATTCGAACTCACAATACATGTTTTCTCCATATTTTGTGAGTGAATTTCGTCGTTAGACTCTTTGAAACTAACAAAATTTACATGTGTTCAAAAAAAACTATTTTTGTTTTATTTTTTGTAGGTCATGTAGCTAGTATCTCTACATTAGCCCCTTCTTTTAGATATTCATGACAAACAACTAGGGTTTCCCTCAACAACAAAGACTATGGGATTGAATAGTTGAATTAGTTTGAGTTCAAGATTAAAATAGTTAAAATATAATAGTTCAAAGTTTAGTGAATGAGAAAATATGAAGATAACAATTAGTATGCTGGATGGATGTGTGTTTGGTATGCTTATTATTCATTATTTCTTTGGAAAACAATTTCAAGTTTTTTTTTTTCATGATGCATCTTGTGATCTTGATATAAGCTATAAAATTTTAATCATTTTAAAGAAAGATAATATATGTTATATAATAGTGTTTTTTAAACAAGAATAAAAAAGAAATAATAAAATTCCTTAAAAAAATGAAATAATAAAATTATAACGGATTCAAATTTTTAAATGATAAAATGTAATCTTTATTTATTTTTGTTCCTATGTTCAATTCTACTATGTTCATTTTAAAGCATTTAAACAGTCTTGGAGAAGTAGATAAAGGTAGAGGTGGACACACGGTCACTTTCGGTCGGCGACGGACTGAAAACCTCAATCTGATAGAAACCACGGTTTGTATATCTCAGCCCATTCACGTCCGATTAGAGCATCGGTTTGATCGGATGGTGGGTTGGAATGGGTGGGTTTTTGGGTTTTAATCTATGCCATAAGTTGCAGATCTCAACCCTCTCCAACTCAGATTTTTCTTCTCCGTCAACTAAATACCTGTAAATGAAGTGTAGATGTAGACCAATATTGGAATATGGAAAGGGTATAAAAAGAGGGGATTGACACCCAATCCAACACAACAAATGGTTAGGATAGAGAAAGAGAGAGCGTGTTTGAGGAGAACACGATGAAGAAGAAGTGACTATCAACTCTACCATTTCATTTTCTTTATTCTTTTTTAATAATAATATAAATAGATATACTAGTAATTTATTACTAATACTTTTCAACAACTAAGACTTTAAAAATTAATTCCCTAAAAAAAAAGACTTTAAAAATTTTAAAAAAATACTAATTAAAATGGGATGAAAAAGCACTTTGCCAAGTTGCAGAGCCACTCTTCTCTATTTAAGTGTTAGTTCCTAGTAGTAGCAGTATTGGAAAGTACTGGTGTCGGACGGTTACAGTTTTCTATGGACTGAAATCTCCCATCCTGCTTCGACCATGATAAACCATTGAAGGCCGAAAAAGGCAACCCGTGGACCCGCCAAACCGTTAAAGACCACCCGTTTCATTAAATTTTTCAATGGTTAACACGGTTTGGATCAGATCTCGGTTTTTGTTCCAACCCTAGTTAAATGGAGAGTTGTGGTTCAAATTTGTTCTTGTTCTTTTCCAATTGATTATAGGAATATATGAGAGTTTGTTATCCTTAAAAAAAATTAGTTTGTTAAAAAATTTGTATGTAAAAAACCAAGTAAATGAGAGAAATTCTGATTGATTTCTTATATATAAACATATTTCAGATTATATAATATAATTTTTTTAAAAAAGTTGTTCGGATGATAAAATATGAACAAATAGTATTTCTTAAAAACTCATATTCTAGTCATGTTGGGCTTGTTTTCGTTTGGTATGTTCTTTCTCTGCAGTCCAAATAACCCTTTGGGCTTATCTTTTTGTTGAGAGGTATAACAAGAAAATTGATTTCCTCTATTTGGTTTTTGCTCATTTCCTTCTTGATTTTCCCTAAATAACCCCAACACGATTTTCCCTAAACAAATGCTTGGTGGGGTCAATTTTTTTTGGTGTAGACAACTTTACAAAAAGTTATCAAAAGGGAACCAACACAAGATCAGAACACTCCAAATATAATAATAATAATAAATTGATGGCTAGGATTTGTTTGTGAAGAAACTTGTACATGGTGCACAAATCTTATATTTGTGCTTTGTAAATGCCATGAGTTTCATTATTTCTGTCATGTTTGGGTAAGATAAAACCAGATCTGGAACATACTTTTTCTTTTTCTTTTCTAAACGCGATTTGAACTGAAGCTGCAATTTAGAGTTTCTTCGTTTGTTAGAATCAATTTTTCATTGTTGCTTGCTATAGTGCCGTTTCTAGAGGTCAAGGAAGCAAGATCAACGGGCTTCATTGTTTCAAAAAGAAAGAATTCGAATAAGGCCCACTTGATTTTTTTGTGGTGATAAGCCCATTCGATTAGCCATTGATGCTGTTTTTTTTTCTTCTTTCTTTTGGCACCTTTGGCTCTTATATTATATTGTGCCCTATTATATTAAAAACAATTCAATTGATAAAAACACTGAAAGTAACTAACTCTTTGTAAATTAATATCGAGTAGTATCATCTCTATTTCTTCTATTTATAGAAATAAGAATGCAATAAAGTTTTAAATAAAATTAAAAGGATAATTTGGTCATTGTATATTAAAAATCAATTTTGATTCAAATTATTCAAACAACAGTAACACTTAAGAATCAATTTTTAGTAAGTGAATTCAAACATAAATCAATTCACATCTAACTTACTTTCAATTAAAATCAATTATTTCCGCTGGCAAACCAAATATATACAAAGTTGATAGTGTATTTTCTTTTTAAAAAATGACATGCATGCGCGCACACACGCGCTTGCTATATTTTTGTCAACTTTTGAGAATTTATTGGTACAATTAATAAGGGCATGGGTGTCTATGGAATGACCAAACCAAATGACCAACACTTAAGCCATTTAGTTCTGAGTTTGACCAATCTAACATAAAATAGGTCCGAGTTTGTCATATATGTGCATATAACCTTGTAATATGATTTTTTTTTGAAGGATTTTATAATATCATTTTATTTTATGTTTATTTTTTATCTAATATTTAAATTAAAATTACTTTTGGATGTAAAATGACCAAAATGAGTTTTAATTTTATTTAAAACTATATTTCATTTCAATTTTAGATAATGATAAAAAAATTCTCTCAAAAATAAAGAAAATCATTAATTTTTTACAACAACGAAGTGAGCAGTAACAAAATCGAATTAGCTTAATTATTAAATACAAGTATCTTAATAAAAATAAGAACTGTTTCTCGAAAGAAATAAAAACTAGTTAGTTATTAGAAAAGTTATCAAAGAACAGATTGAAATAATCATTAAAGGTTGAAAAGGCAACATTATAAATTACACAATAAATCTTAGAATCAATTCTATCTGACGTAGAAGCTACTCAACCTAGCTTCAGTTCAAGTCGATTTTGGTTTGAAAATCACAATGAAAAAAAAAATAGCCATATAAATTGACATTATAATTGCTTCGGGCAGCACTAGACTCACGTTTGATGCACTTGGATTAATCCAGCCAGAAGCACGCATAATAGTTGGTGTGTTTAGACACAATATTTTTCCTATTGAAAAAATTATATATCATTTACACTTAAATATATTTTTTTTGTTAAATGTGAAAATTGGTAGTGTACAACTTGATGGGGTGGTGTCGGTCTTTCTCAATGAAAAGAGACATCTCCTTACCACAAAAATTATGGGGTCTTTATAGGCATTCTTCAATGAGAAATGATATTTATATAATCAATTTTGACAACTTTGATGATAACTTTTTCTCTCATACTTACATTATTTTTTTACTTTCTCTTTCTATTGTTTTTATTTTTGTGTCAATACCACTTTTTCTTTGCAATTTAATAGTTGTATCAAAAGTAGTCATGAAAAAAGTTGTTCGAATAACACAACTTTTCCCAAATATATGGAAGTGAATACTATCATTAAAATAATTGATTCTAGAATTTCATTAGAATCACTAACAGTTATTTATTGTTATTATGATCGGTGGCACTATCCGTACCTTTGTATGAGTGTTCGCTTATAATTTATTTTGTCTGTTTTGGTGGTGCCTCTCATTTCTTAGCACTTTGTCCTTGTAAACTTTGAGTAGTGTTTCTCTTTAGCACACCTTGTGCAAGGGGTTTTACTGTTGTTGTTAACATATATCATTTTGGTTTGTGCAAAAAAAATAAAATGATAAAAGATTTAGTCCACCACCGAGCATAAGAAAGAGCTTCCCAGGCTTGTAATTTCCCTTCCAACAAGTACTCCATTCGTCTCACAATAATAGTCACTTTAACATTTTTTCTTTTTCTTAAAATAATTGTCACTTTAGAATATCAATGCAATATTTATTATTTTTTTTCCATTATTATATCCTTATTTATTGAATTTCATCTAACTTAACTACTCCACTAACTATAATTAATAAGGGTATTTTAGTAAATGATATTAATCTTACCAATGAAATCAACACAATCAATCATTTCCTTAATAATCGTGCACAAACTTTAAACGACTATAATTTAGAGACAGATGGAGTAGTATGTTAACTCATGTTAAAATATTTAATTTTAAGAGAGAGAGTATTTTTTAGTAAATAATACTAACAAGAGTTGATATAAATGTTTTTTTTTAGGAAGTTGATGTAAACGTTATTGTAGTAAAATAATCGAATTTTTGTCTTATAACATTAGTGATAATGAAGTTTTGAATAAAAATCTTGAATCTAAATGAAACTTCGTGGGTCATGGGACTCATGTAGTACCAATCGCAAAAAAATTAGATTTTATTATTTTAGTTTAATTTTAATCATTTATGTGTTAGATTTTCTGTTTATTAGGTTTCTTTAGTATTTAAACACTTTAATTATAGTTAGAGATGCAGTTTTGATTCAATAAAATTTCAGCCAGTTCTCTTGATATTTGGTGGATTGCGGAACCTTTATTTTCACATGTTTGTTGCTTATAAACTTATTTTTTTTTTCAATCTAGGTTTAGCTTGAAAATGATGAATTTCTCTTTATAAAAGTTTTAAAATTATTGCTTTCAATAAAAAATTACTAAATTTAGTTTTTTTAACCTATAAAAGGTTTAAAATTGTTTTCAATGAAACATTACTACATTTAGTTTCTTTAACTAATGCCCAAATCCCTTAAAAAAAAAGCAGTGTATCATGAGCATAGTTACTTAATTCGTTGGATTCAATGGAGAACCGCAAATTGGTTGGCGCAACGGTACTTCCTCGTATTGGTTCGATCAAATCCGTGAAGAAATTTGCAGAAACAAACGAGCCAAAAAAATCCAAAAAACAAACTTACCAGTAAATCCAGACTTTATTTTATGAAGATGAAGAGAAAAAATAGATCTAGATCTTGAGTGTCGGTGATGGTGAGAGTTTAAAAGTTTCTGTAAGCGTGATGAAAATGGGTTGAAAAAATGGAGGTGGCGGTTGTTTTGGTTTGGGAGGAGGAAGATGATGAAATTACGGTTTCTCTTGGACATTTTTATATTGGACTTGGGTTAGTTTGACCTACAATGAATTTTAATCTACTATTCTGAATGAAAAGAGAATATAATAAGCATGACCCAGTAATTTGGCCTAGATTTTATACTGGTTTTTCAAAAGAAATATCACTTAAAAATTTCACTTTATACCTTACATACCGACGCGTACCGAAACTCTATACATTCATACGTATCGAATTATTCTCATATTGTGTACCACGTATCCAAACTCGTATGTATCGAACGAATTACGAATTATGTGATTATAATCACGAGTAATAGTTAGCATGACATTTTCTTTAAATTATTATATTGGTTATAGTTATTAAACCCTTATATAATATTAATTTGATCAATTTAAATTGTGATGGTGACAAATTCCCTAACGCCAGTAATTCAAATAAAGTATAGGAAAATCATCGGTGTTGACTTCTATTTGTCTCAATCTAGCTTCGCTAATGAAAGCGAGACAGTTTTCAGTTCATGAAATCATGAAAACTAAGAATAATTACCTCGTAATTAACTGGATGCTTCCCAGAAGGTGGAATGAAGATGGAAACATAAGTCAGAGGTTTTTGATTCGATAGAATAATTCTTTACACGTAATAATACAATTTTTAACAGTGTAATGTGAAGTAAGCATGGTCCATTGGAGCTGAGTACACCACTCCAATCTTTATCAACTGATTGCTTGAAGTCGTTTGTCAAGTTCATTTGGAACATCTTCTGCAATGCAACTCAGCTACTTTTTTTATTTGAATAAAGTCTCAAATAAGTTATAAATTACTAATATTCAAGAATGTTCGTTGGTCGGTTAGTCTAGTATTCAAGAATGCTTGATAACGTATTTACCTTTTTTTAATTTTTTTGACGGAGTATTTACGTTTCTTTTAAGATTGATTATTAATTAATGTATTTATTCTCAGGGGACTTCTTCCTGAAAAAATTTGACTGGGTATATATATAGGCTGTTGAAACAACTTTTAATAAAAAAAAAATGTTGTTCAATAAGATTCAGTTTTCGGGGATCTTAAAATATGGTTCATCAGCATGATTGCAACCTTAAAATTGATTTGAGAGATATTGAAGAATTGTACTATTTTTAAATATAAAACGAAATATTTTAATGCATTAAAAAATCTCAAGGATAGATCATAGAAATATCCAGAGACAAAGAAAGGTTAGAAATTCAAGTCTTACTCATGTGTGTTTGGATGAGTTAATTAAAAATTCTAAGAAAATTAAAATTTTAGACATTTTAAATACTTCAATTAAATACCCTGCATTTTTTTCGTTGCATAGAATAATAAAATTATTCAATCTTAAAAAGTTGAGGGGGTCAGTTTTAAAATATGATAAATTAGAAACCAAGTTGCAATTCTTGAAAAATTATAGGAACCAATTTACAATTATGTGAAAATGTATAGGGACCAATTTACAAAATTTGAATAATAAGTATGTACTAATGAGGGTCGATTTGGAAAGTGTGCTAAATTGTCATCGTGTGATGAAATTTACGACATTCTAACAAAATAGTTAGGTCTGATATCTTGGTACATGACTCACTTCTTTGATGCCCTTATGTCTTAGGTGAGCCTATAACCATTGAATGTTTGAGTGCATGTTAAAACTCTTGTCACAAAGATGGTAATAGAATATGTTTAAAATTATTACACATTGAAAAATTAATATTAGGTCGTATCCCAAAAGCCAGGGTTAATAGCTTACAAAAGTTGTCTTTTCAATGAAATAAGGCGTCAATAGGCTCGTGTTCCCTCAATTTTCAGAAAAGTCTGTGCGCGACGCACACAACCTTGCACGCCCCGTGCATGAGATTGTAGCTGCACACTTCAATTCCCTTTCAAGTTGAGCGTCGCTGAGCTTATAGTAGTAAATAATTCTCCAAAATAAAATCTATATTATGCGGGAAAATCTTTTTCTTTTTTTTTGTACATATGCGGGAAAATCTTTAGTATTTGAATTAATTATTATTGATTAAGTATAAGCAAGAACCATTCAAACACAATTTGTATATATAAAGAGGAGCAAAAGGATCCAATTACCATCATTAATGATCAATCACTGGTATAATCACAAGATGGCCAAGTCCTTGTGGTTTTCTTGGTGTCTAACATTTTTCTTTTTGGTGGTACAGATGCAAACTGTGAGTACTGATGATCAGTCAAACGCAACATCGATTGGAGTGATCAATTTGAGGGTCGGGGTCCCTAAGAAAGAAGGTTTCGCCCAATTTGTGAAAGTAGTTTGGGACTCTCATGGAAACAACTACAATGTCTCTGGATATTGCATGGATATTTTCAATGCCGTTGTAAACCACTTACCTTTTAAAGTTGCTCTACAAATTAAACCTTATGTTAATGAATCAAAAGTCAGTGCTGGATCATATGACTCACTTATCCAACAGGTCTCCAAAAAGGTATAGTTAACTTTGTGAAATCAATATTTTTTTCAATGGCAAAGATAATAATCTTACTATCCCATTATGATATTATTTTTTGTTACAACTCCAGTATGATGTTGTGGTTGGGGACATAACAATCGTGGCGAATCGTACGCAATTTGTAGATTTCACACTTCCATATACAGTATCAGGAGTTAGAATGTTAGTTTCAGTTCAACATGGGAGGCACCAAACCATGTGGATTTTTGTGAAACCCTTCAGCTGGCAACTTTGGTTGAGCATACTCATAATCTCCATGCTCATAGGGTCTGTCATACTCATCATGGAAAGGAATGTACACACCCTTCCTAATGATCATCAGGAGGAGCGTTCGCCATTTAAAAAACAGCTCAGTGCAATAACCATCTTATGGTTTCCCATATCACAAGCCGTCCTACCCGAAAGTAATCAATTTAACACTCTTTTGTCCCTATTTAATTATTATAGACAAATGCTAACTAGTGCCCCTGTGACACTAGTTAACGAGACTAATATAGTAAAAAATTCTTTGAACTTGTGTAGACAAACTCATAAAAGTGTAAAGAGTTCTCTTTTCAGTGCAAAATTTTCTACTTTTGTTTTCCTTGACCAAAAACAAAATTAAACTTTGTTTTGTAGGACAAGTGGTTGCCAAGAACTGCTCAAGATTTGTGTTAATGGTTTGGCTTCTGTTAGCCTTCGTCCTAATGCAAAGTTACACAGCAAACTTGACGTCAATATTGACCTTAGATAAGATGCAACCTAGTTTTCTCAGCGTGAATGATCTAAGGAAAGGGGATCATTATGTTGGATATCAAGAAGGTTCCTTCGTTTGTGATCTGTTGGTACATCAATTGAAGTTTAATCCATCGAAATTGAAGGCATATGGCAATGTTTCGAGCTATCACCGTGCTTTAAAGCTTGGAAGCCAGCGTGGTGGTGTCACAGCTATATTTGATGAAGTGCCCTACCTTAATGTCTACCTTCAAAAGTTTAGATCCAATTATATCATATCCGGCCCCACCTATCGAACTGATGGATTTGGTTTTGTAAGTACTTTTTCTATCTTCGTTCAATCAAATTTTAGTCGTTGAATCTTGGTATGCTTGACATCAAAAAAAGAAAAAAAGAATCTTAGTCGTTGACTCTACTTAATTAACTTGTGTTTACACACGTGAACAATTATATATTTTGCAGGCATTCCCTTTGAACTCGAATCTTACTGCTCACTTTTCAAGAGCAATATTGAACGTGACTCAAAATCATGAATTTATGGAGAAGATTGAGAAAAAATATTTTGGGAAGAGTATTGAAGGGCTGCAACAGCAGTCTTCGCAAATGTCTTCACCTTCACCAAGTCTTACCTTTCACAGCTTTGCAGGGCTCTTCTTAATCACCGGCATTTCTACCTTATTGGCATTATTTGTCTCTGAAACACTTATTTTTTGGCAAAAAACCATGTCCAAGGTTAAAGAATGCATTCAAAGATACTTAATACGCTTACCACCTTCCACAGAAACACGTGTTCATCCAAATGATCTTGATTCAACCCAAGGAACCGATCAACCAAGCCTCCCTTCGGACATGGTATGATATATTAGCATGGAAAATTCTATGGTGGGTAGATGTTACCTATAAGTTGACACCATCGAAGTTATTCATTTGTCTTCCAATGATTTTGATATGTGTCAACTAAGATGGATAACCTCTATCATTTTTTATTGATGGGTAATGTAATTGTCGTCAACCAACTAGCTAGTTGATTAAGAGGTTTACGTATATAGAGCAGAATATATAATTTTGTATACACTGTTTGATCTTCATTACTTTTACCTCAAATTGAATGGTCTTCAGTCTTATAGTCTAGCTGTAGCACTGCATATTATATGCTTGTACAAAGAAACTATTGTAGAATATTTTGTTTCCATAATGTATGTATATACTCCTTTGTTTTTCACACAAGTGTTGTATCTTCCATATATGGCATGGAATACGAAAAAAGATAATAAGATATATGTTACTCTGTTTGATAATTTATTACTTGAATTTCATTAATACAGTTTATTAGCTGTTATCGAGTATTGACCAAGTTTATGAAATTTGCTAAAATTCAAGGTTATTAAAACCGGATCGAACATTAAACCGGTTGAAGCAAGGGTTTAAGGTTCAACCAGAGTTGAATGAGGCCGAGCCAATATTAATTAAATATATTAATTTTTTTTATCTAATATATTATGAGTTTTTGTAACATGTGCAATTAACTTGTGCAACATTGCTCTACTCAAGGTTTTCTAGGGATATTAAAAATCTAGGGATATTAAAAAATAATTATTCAAATTTTTTTTGCTATCGTAATATTGATATGAAGTTTCCACCGCCGTTTAGCGATGACTAATCTCCGTCGGCGTACATGCGGAGCATACAAGATGAGTTCTCCCCTTCAAACCGATATAGGACCGACTATCATGCCTTCTCCTGAACAAGAACAATAGTAAATTGTAATTTTCTAATTAAATCTTTTAAGCTGAATATGAGTATGATTGTTAGGGTTATGATTCACCTTTAGAGGAAGTTATGGCCCTTGTCTAGGCACACATATTAGAACTTTCCACCCTTAAATCACAGGGTCATATCAGAACTTTCGTTTATCAAGGATAGGTCATAACTAATAGTAACTCGAATTAATTCCAACAAAGAAGGTAAAGAAGGTAGAAGGGATTCTAGAAAACCCTAATCGTTGTTAATCTTCTAAATCAAACAAACTTAATCTCGCATTGTGCAAGACAATTCAAAACTTGCAAAACCCTATTTATCTTTTAATTGATTTTCAATCAAATAAATTCCATTAATTGCTTCGTTGAATGACAATACATGTGAAGACGATAACTCACTATTTTATTACTTGTTACGATTTGATGCACTTTCCAATCTATTCATCAAAGACAATGTTTGATTAATATAGTTTTAAGGGACCGATCGAATTAGACGCTACCTAGGTGATATTTGTTAATGCTATTTGGGGAAATTTGATTCGACCCAAAATATATGAAGAAATTAGGGCGTGTGCATGAATGAACCCGATAAATAAATTAATTTGGTTTATCAATGATATTGTTTGTGTTTAATTTTGTTGGCACACTTATTATTGTTGTTGAGTTACATTTTTTTTTTATCATTTTGTGGATTATGGTGTTGAAATTGTCCTGGTTGAATTATGTTGTTGTTGTTGAGGTAGAATGTGGTTTAATAACATACTCCCTCCGTCCCAAATTATAAGAAAAAAAAAATCACACTTATTAAGAAAACTAAAACATAAGAATTTGGAATATAGTTTTTTGTATTTTCTTTGGAAAAAGTTTCATAGGAAGATGTAAAAACAATTTTCATTGGCTATTGGTTA
>Ga0099826_10002632_pt1 | contig 11705 bp, 10 predicted proteins | sample Mtrugardesep15_FD_76830 | JGI IMG/M metagenome (GOLD analysis project Ga0099826, IMG submission 76830) | Root nodule microbial communities of legume samples collected from California, USA - M. trunc garden sep15 | ecosystem: Host-associated > Plants > Roots > Nodule | place: USA: California...
AGGATTTTTTAGTTTTGGATTGTGATTCCAAAGATGAACCATGGAATGGAAATTTGAATGTATTTTGATGTTATTTTTTATGTGATTCTTCTCTTCTTTTTAAATTGAGTTATGTATTATCTTATGTATATGAGCAATGTCTGTGGATATTATTTATTTCTAGGGCATGAATTAATATCACCATGTCATAGAAAATTGAGAGACAAAAAAACTCTAATTCATGTTAAGTGTATATCACATCCATTATTCGGTTTGGTTGTTGTGAACGATTAGTGTCTATGGAGGATTCAAATTTGATTTACAAAGTACATTATAAGGCCCGTTTGATTTCTTACAAAATAATTATTGAATTGGATTAAGTTATTATATCTTTTAAGGTGCTTTGAAAACAATGTCAAGTAACAATGATTTAACTCAAAAATTTATAATTTGGATTTATTTTGCCTATAGATTCATGTTTGAAATCAAACTCTTCCAGATTTTGATTCATAAACAAATTTAAAGGATGATGACGTTTAATATGGACTAGATGCAAATGTGAGCCTTGCTGTTTTAGTGAATTTTAATAACTTTTTGTTTGGTTATCATAAAATTATTTTTTACTAAAAATGACAAATATTAGATTGTGCTTTGAAGAATATTAGAAATATCATAGTTGGTTGGTGTTTATTATTAGGTAGTTAGTTTGTTTATTGGGGGAAAAAGGTAGTTAAATTGGTTAAATTCATGATTAGTTATTTTTATCCTTACTTGATTAACCATCAATGCACCAACTTGCATTATGAAGGCAAATGTTTGTAGGATTATGAAGACAAAGTAAGACAATAGAGAAACGATTAATATTTTCAAATAAAAAGATAATACGTTTAGGTGGTGGATGTGTGTATTTTTTATTTTTGTTACAAAATTAAGTTTAGGTGTTACATACTTACATTGAAAGTGGTGGAAAAGAATATAACATTTTCATGATTTTCTTAATATATCTTATTTTGGCTTGTAAAAAAATAAAAACATTTTCATGATTTTCTGCTCATATATATCACCTTAGCTGAACACGTACATGATCCATTCTACGAAGTACTAGTGGATACTGGGTACCATAATGATCGATTATTTTGTTTTTGCTTATTTGATTTAACTGGTTTGCATTTAAATCATTTAAAAAGAGAGAAATTTGAGGACTTTGAATTTGCCTTTTGAACTGAATTCTTGGTAGAATAATCTCTAGACATGTACTGCCAGTATTAGGCATTTCCCTCTGTAATATCTCTCTTTGTATAACTTTTTAATATTTTATATATTTGATCTGTCTTATTTAGAAGAGATACATCATATTAAATTGACGTAAATGTTTCTTATAAATATGACATTTTTTTGGCTTCTAAGAAAACCACGACCTTGTAAAAATTTATGATTTAATTACTTATATTAATTCTAAGGGAGATTCTTTTTGTTACTATAACATTGGTATGAAATTTTCATCGTCGTTTAATAATGATTAAACTTCATCGATAAATTTGTGTAACGCACATCCGAATTCTCCTCTCTAAACCAAATTTTACCCATACCATGAGAACAAGAATCAAGCATCACACCACACATTTAAAGGAGTTCAAATCAAGTAGTAAAAAAAAAAAAAGTTCTTTTACTACTTGGACCACATGTTCCAAGGGAGGTTTTCAAAAGCATAACTATATACTCAATAAAATCAAGTCCTCCCTCCTTATTTTAATATAAACTGTTTTGACATTTTCACACAAGAAATGTAGTTAGTTTTGTATTAGAAAGAGAAATTACGAATGATTTTACAAAATTATCTCTTATTAATGATATGAAAAAATATATATTAAAAGAATGGCAGAAAAGAGAATAATAAATGATAATAATTGATTGCTTAAAAAGTTCTGCTTAGGAAAATGTTGTTTAGAGCGAAACTAAATTTGCTGAATTTCACGACTTGTACTACCTCCGTTTTTAATTATAAGCAAATTTAACTTTTTAGATTTATTCAATTAATGATGTATGTGGTCCATAATATGAACCACATACATCATTAATTGAATAAACTTAAAAAATCGATTTTGCTTGTAATTAGAAACGAAGAGAGTATAGTTTTAACATATATTGCTTTCAAACATTTTCTTATTTGTATTATTTAGAAGAAAACAAAAACATTTTCTTATTTGTAACACAAAATCATTTTCTTATTTACTATCGAATATAGAAAAATTACCAAAAATATTATGAGAGGTAATTCTAGTGGTTCTTGAACCTAAAGATTAAGAGGTCCAAACTAAATGAACCTTAGATCTAGTAGCAGAGTAATTCAGACTTAGTATCAAAATATCTCATATTACCAAAATATTTTAAATCAAACACCAAAATATTTTAGATTGAATGTCAAAATATTCCATATCAAGTAACAAGATATTTTAGATTGTGTATCAAAATATTGTAGATTGTGTTACAAAATATTTGAACAAAATTTGGAGATTATTGAGCAGATATATATCATGAGTGCTTATTTCGTTCACGAAATTATGTACTCTTTTGATTGTATATTTCATACTATATAAACAATATCAATATGTGTGATTTATCCCGATGTGAAACTTACAAATTTTTTCAATTCGCACAATAATAATTCTATCCGATGCGACACTCAATGTTTAATTTTTAATCTTCATATTTTCATGCTTGTTCCAGCAGGCATATACTACCATGCAAACAAGTTTCTATCCGTATTCCAGGGGCGAGGATCATATTCAATTTCTATTATAACGAAATTAAATTTAAAATTTAGCACGGAATTATAGTATTTAGTTGTAACAAAAAAGAATTATAGTATTTAGTATTGTTATTTAATTTTAATTTTAATTACTATCTTTTTAATCTAAATTTGAATTTGAATAAGGAATTAGTTTAGATTAGATTTAATTTGTAACTGATTTATAACGAATCTGTAACTTAAAAAGTGATTAATGATTATATCTAATTTAAAGGAAGATCATATCAAATTTGATTTGATTTAAATTTAAACCAATGTTTTTTTTTGAATGACCAATGATAAAATTGAAACAACAATAAGTTAAATTATTTTTTTGGTCTCTTAACTATTTAATTAATATCGGTTAGGTCCTATAACTAAAATTTGATTTATTTTGGTCTTTTAACTTCTCTCCATTATATATTTTGGTCCTTTAACTTCTTTCCATTATATATTTTGAAACGAAAATGACCAAAATGTGCAACAGAGAGAAGTTAAAGGACCAAAATAAATCAAATTTTAGTTAGAGGACCAAACCGATAAATCAAATTAAATTTTAGTTAAGGGACTAAAAATACAATTTAACCAATATCGTTAGATATCAATAATATAAACTCTATCAACCAATGAACTAACGATAAAATTGAAAGAAATAAATATAGATAGAAATCAAGAATCTGGTACAACACACATACCATCATTCTGTTTCTCATGCAGCAGAGACTGTGGACCCCACAATCCACATCAACCATTGATTGCATATAAATAACATCTCTGGTCCCTCACTCTCTCTATTCTTTTGAGAACACACTTAACAAGAGAGAGAAAGAGAAAAGCAAAAACACTAGAGAGAGAGAGTTTGTGACACTATCTAGTATTCATGTACTTTGGTGAATGTACTTAGCACTAACACACTTTAGAGAGAGTATTGTGTTGAGATTTTCTAACTCTTTCCTTAATTTTCTCATATTTTGTTTATCTCTTCCTATTCAAACTTTCATTCTTTCCAATTTTCTTTCTTCATATTACTCATAACCCTTTTTCTTTTCTTGGTCAAATTTATTTTCTCCGCTGTTTTGCTTTTTTTCTTTTATTTGGGTTCCTTCTGCAAAAGGGTTTTGTTTCCTTTCTTAGAATTATCTCAGATTCTTGTGAAAGATTCTACCTTTGTCTTGTTCTGTTATTTTCCGAGTTTTGAGCTTCATTTGATTCTGTATAGTGGTTCTGGCTTCAAAGGTGGAAGCTTTTTCCTTTTTGAGAAAATGGGGTTTTTGAATTTGGGGTTGCATGTTCAAATCTTCGTCACTTCCATGATCCTGATTCTAATGGGGGCTTTCTGTGTTGCAGACACTGACCCTGTTGATGGTATACTATACACTTCGATTTCCTTCTTTTATTTCAATTTTCAAATTTATGAAAACAACAAAAAAAGTGTTTTTCTTCATTATTTTAGCTGATACAGTGATACCCTTTATTTTATAATATAGCATTTGAATTTTTGCAGTGACTAGGTAAATTCTATAATGGATTCTTTGATTAGTTTAAAAAATTGATGTTTTTGTCTTTTCTGTTAATGTTGATGCTAGTCTTGTATCTGACCTTGTTTAAATATTTGCATGTTCTATTTGAGTTCAAAAGTTATGTAAACTAATGTGTCTTTTGTTATGTTAGTATTTTTCACTTCAAACCAGTGTGTATGTTTGGTATCACGGTGGTATGCCACGCAGAAGCCACATAGTGTAGCTTTCGGAAAATCACGGTGGGCCAATGTGATTTTGACATGCCCACCGTGATACCAAACATAGGCTTAATATCAAACCAACTAATGTGTCTTAATATGTGCTATGGTCACAGTTGCAGCTATCAATAGTCTATATGTTGCTATGAACTCACCACCTCTTCAAGGGTGGAAGCCTGTTGGAGGGGATCCATGTTTAGAGCTTTGGCAAGGTGTGGATTGTGTCTTCACCAACATAACTGCCATGTATAGCCTTTCTCCCTTGAATTATTATAATTTGTTAATGATTTTATTATTGTTTACATAATTTATTTCAAATTGTAATTATGCAATTGGGATAAAAATACTCATTAAAATTTATAACTCTGTTGACAGACGACTAGGAGGCTTGAATTTGGGTGGAGAGCTTGGCAGTAATTTGGATTTTCCATCAATTATAGACATGTAAGTATGCCAATTTTCAAGGTTAATAGTTTATTGTCTTTCATAATCACTAAGGCCTTGTCGGGATAAAAAACTTAATTGAGCACTTATAGCATAAACACTTATCATATATAAGTGCTTATGTATTAGCTATTTTTATAATAAAGTCAAACTATTTTCATATAAACTATAAGCTGTTTTCATATACCATCTTGAAAAGTTTATGGAAATAAGCTGAAAACAGCTTATGAACCTGTCGCTAGTTGTTTCCATAAGCTCTTCATAACAATTTCACGAATGCTTATGTTAGTAGATAAGCTCAAATAAGGACAAAATAAATTCAGCCATATTTTTGTCCAATATGATTTAAAAATGTGTTGATTTACATATTGCATATGTTTTCGATTAACAATTGAAATACTGAAAGTATGTATATTGGCTCGTATTTGTTCAAAGCCACCGGTGATTAGAGGAGTCAATTTTGTTTTGATTAATTGGGAAAACATAACTGTTGACTGGTAATTGTGTAACTATAGTATAGTATTTTTACCAGAGTAAAAAATTCATGAAGTTTTCTGTTTTGCATTGCACAGTGATCTTAGCAACAACCACATCGGAGGTGCCATTCCATTCACTTTACCCCCTACGCTGAGGACCCTGTATGCTGTCATTATCATCTCTAAATCCATGGTTTTCTTGTTGTATTTCGTAATATGTCTGTTGCCAGATCCATATGTACTGAGTAAACCTTGTTTTTTGTTGCTTTTTAACATGTAGGTCTCTGTCAGGAAATAATTTAAACGGAAGTATTCCAGATGCCTTATCCCTATTGACTCAATTGTCAAATTTGTGAGTGCAAAAATATATCTGCACCTCGTGATACCACATTGACTTATTATTTGCCATGATATGTTTTTCTCAATTTTGAAATAGAATATGCTACTATTAGATTATGTGGTTATGGCTTATTACTTTTAATTGCTTCATTCATAAACTTACTAGCCTGATTAATATGGAAGATAAATGGTGTTTACTTATATTAATATTTCTTATTTCTTGGCATACACTTTTTATGAAACTCTTGTGCTATGATGCAGGGATTTGGCCAATAACAACCTGACCGGTCAGCTGCCTTCCTCAATGGGGAGTTTATCATCTCTTACAACATTGTGAGCAAGTTTTTTAGCTAAGAATAGTTTCGATTTTCCTACTTAATTCAATGAGAATGTGTTATTATTTATTTATTTATTTCATTTGCATTTGCAGACTGTTGCAGAACAATCAACTTGTAGGGACCCTTTTTGTTTTGCAGGGCCTTCCTCTTCAGGATTTGTACAATTCTTACTATCCAAATACTTTTTACAAACATATAATTAAATATTATCTATATTTTGCAATAATGCATAGGAAGTAGAAAATATATTTTATGATTAAATTTGCAAATTTGTTGGTGTGTAGGGATATAGAGAATAATTTCTTCTCCGGGCCAATTCCTCCAAATTTGTTGAGCATCCCTAATTTCAGGTGAGCGTTGGTTTGAATGAATTTTTTTATTTTTCTGTTTTGCTGTCATTTCCGGTTCAAGTATGATCTTTGCGAACCTTCCAGGAGAAGTCACATGGGTAATTTCCTGATGTATTTTTATCACAAATGAGAAAAAACACTAAAACCTGAAACACTGCACTAGAATTCTTTTATTCCAAATGTTTTATGCTAGTGTTGTCAAATAGCGGCACTACAACGCAATAGCAAAGCAGAATTTTAACAAATCGCTATTGTTCTGCTGTACCCTATTTAGTACAAAGTGTTGTATAATAGCGGCGCTATAGCACTGTGGCATAGCAAATTCAAACAAATTGCTATTCGCCGTGATCTGCGATTGACAACACTGCTATAAGCATACTTTTCTTGGTTGAGTTGCTTGCCATAAGGCTTTAGGCTACATGGACTCATTACTTTATTTCTAGATTTGTTATTCAAATTATAACATAGCAGCATGTTCCATGCAGTAAAAATGGGAATCCGTTCAATACTACTGTTATTCCATCTCCGTCTGTCGCTGCCGCCCCTTCGCCTGTAGCTATCGGTCGATCCCCTGAAGAATCACCTTGGCATGTGGCTTATAGTCCTGCGGACTTCACAGCATCGATGCCTGGAAATGTTAAGAAGTCTTTCCTAGCTAAGCATGTCATTTGGATTGCCGGTGCCGGTTTATTAATTTTTATCGCTTTGGGAATTTGTCTTTTAATGGTGTGGTGCTGTAAGAGAAAGCCAAAAAACAAAAATCCTCAGAAGCTTGATGTGGAGGCTTTTCCAAAAACTTTGCATAAACCTACACGCGATGACACTGTTTTCGAAACTACTAATCAAGATGGAAAAGGTAATTCCGATTCATCTTAGTCATAGATTTTGTTTTAGAAGAAAATATATGGATTCTAAATTACTTTGTGAAACTTTTTTTGCAATTCCAAATGACGCAGCTGAGAAAACATATCGTTTAAATGAAGTCCCAAATAGAAGAACAAATTCGATTCCAAAGGTTCCGGATCAACAAGAAGTATATGTCAACAAAGTATCTGCGACTTCAGAATACAATAATGTTTCCAAACCTTCACTCCTGCAACCACCACCACATTCTCTGCCGAGCATTCCTGGTGAGAAGGTCATCGTCAATCCAGCTGCAACTACCAAAGCAACTGAAAGACAAGTTATGACAAGTTCGGTCAAAATATATACTGTCGCGTCACTTCAGCAATATACAAATAGCTTTTCCCAAGAAAATCGTATCGGGGAAGGCACTCTTGGATCTGTTTATAGGGCTGAGCTGCCTGATGGAAAGGTAGTATTCTTCAAATTTATTTGTTTGTTTTTTATTTATAAACAAAGAACTCTTTAATTCTTAAAAAACAAAGAACTCTCTAATATCTTTTGAATGATCTTTGTAGATGTTGGCAGTGAAGAAGCTGGATGCTGCGGCATTCAAGGACCAGAGTGACGAACAGTTTCTTCAATTGGTATCCAGCATCTCCAAAATTAAGCACGCCAATATTGCAAAACTTGTCGGCTACTGTGTTGAGTATAACCAACGATTACTTATATATGAGTATTGTAATAATGGAACACTACATGATGCACTTCAAGGAGAGGACGAACATTGTATTAAATTTCCATGGAATGCACGCATTAAGGTCGCACTTGGAGCTGCAAGGGCTTTAGAGTGAGTTTAGTGATCAATTCAATATCTAATGCTATTTTATATTAACAATGATTAATTTTTTACTTTATTTTTTTCAATGGACCAGGTATCTGCATGAGAATTTTCGGCCGCCTATTGTGCATCGAAATTTTAGATCCGCTAATGTTCTCCTGAATGAAAAGTTCGAAGTACATGTCTCTGATTGTGGATTAGGTCATTTGCTATCTTCTGGCACTGCTGGTCAAGTATGTCTTTAGTTTTAACTCCAACTCTGAATTTTCGACTTATCTTTAGTTTTGGCTCAAAATAAATCTTCAGCTTTTATTGAACGTTATGGAATATGACCTAAAAAAATGATAATAAAATGGAAGTACCGAGTCACCATTACATATTATTTTTTGATAGACTGAAAAGAAAACTAGTTTTTTTATGTTTTGTTATATTATAAGTTTATCTTTTGGTCTGTTTTTGTTACATTTCTGACTAACATTTCATCAATTTCAGTTATCTGGACGCCTCCTCACAGCTTACGGTTACAGTGCTCCAGAATTTGAGTCAGGAAGCTATACACAGCAAAGTGATGTCTTCAGTTTTGGAGTTGTAATGCTAGAACTCCTCACAGGAAGAAAATCCTATGACAGGTGATCAATCTCATTTTGTAATTGCATTCGTTTTTGTTTACTTTTACAGTCCAACTGAAGCGAAACCATATTTAAAATACTGGATTTGACTAAGGCAACATACATGCTTTTAGGTCACGGCCTCGTGCAGAGCAGTTTTTGGTCAGATGGGCAATACCTCAACTCCATGACATTGATGCCTTGTCGAAAATGGTTGATCCTCGCTTAAATGGATCCTATTCTATGAAGTCCTTGTCACGTTTTGCAGATATTGTTTCTTCATGTATTCAGGTAATCTAAGTTGCATGGATATTGGTACTAATAATTGTAAGAGATTAGATAAAGGTGAAATTATGGACTAATGGCAGGATATATTATATAGAGAAATATAATAACAGTAGAGTGAGTAAATCATACAAGATTTTTTGTATAGAGAAAAATATAAACATACAGTGTGCCTAGTCACTAGCGTAATTGCATTTGTGCAACTATGAGCGAGATGAATTGTCACTGGTAACTTACGAGGAATATAGGAAAAAGAGTGATAAGAAATGGAAAAAAAAAGGCAAAAATGCATCAAGGGTCCTTTTACTTAATTTAATGATTCAAGCAGCTCCGTTATATTTTTTTAGATTAATAATGTACAATACACCAAATGGTGGGACCCCTTCCCGGACCCTGCGTATGCGGGAGCTTCAGTGCACCGGGTTGTCCTTTTTTTAATAATGTCCTTTAGTGATTTTCCGTATAAAACTGAAAAAATGGGCTTTAGTCTTTCTATTTGAGCTATATATATATATATATATATATATATATATATATGGTAACACCTTATTACATATCACCTCTCTCCTGTCATTCATTTTTATGATTTTGTTTTCAGCGTGAACCCGAATTCCGGCCAGCTATGTCTGAAATAGTTCAGGATCTCTTGCTAACGATGTAAAAGGATGTGTGTATCATGAACTCCCTTACCTTAGCCTAGTTTTGTTCCCAGCTTTTCTGGCCTTTACCTATCTATTCTTCATTAATTTGGTATGAGATCTTAATATTTTTTTATTAGGTTACTTGAGCAGAAATTCTGCTTACTAATGTAATTATTGACAGGAATTATGTGGGGTAGTTTTATGCATCATTGTTCATTATTGATGCTAGTAAGTCAAAGATGGCATGCCTCAGTTCATAATATTGGGTATGTCATCCATCTTTTGCAACGATTGGTTTACACACATGATGTTGGGCAATGAGTAGAAATCAACAACAATGTGTCACCACCCTTCAAAAGATTTTTTGGTCATTTTTGTTGTTGAAAATATTGGTTTGATTTCTATTATTTTTAATGATAGTATGTGCTAGTTTTAGTTTTGATTAATTAATTTGTAATCATGTAGTATTACTTACGAAAGTAACCATACTATATTTTTGTGAATTTAAGTGCTTGTTTTATTTTTGTGGAAAAAGCTGAAGCACTCAAGTCTTAAAAAGACATCCTTTACTTTTTCTTGTTTTACATTTGTGTTTTTTAAAAATAATGGGTAATGTTAACTTGAGGGCACATGTAAGGGCATATGTTAAGAACTCCAAAAAAAGAAACATTCTATAAAACTTTGTGCATTGAATTCATTAAAAAGTTAAAGATTAAATTAAATGCACATATTCTAATACATTATTTCTATATTTGATTCTTTAACTTGGGCCCTTAACATTTCCTAAAAATAATTAGTGCATGGAGAATTATAAAAGACATAACTTTTAATTTTTTTTCTCTCCCACTTTTAAGCATACAAGATGCAACTGTTACTAGTATGTTTTTTAATCCCATTTTCTAATTTTAAAATTAACATATGAAAAATATTATTTTTGTAGCGTTCTGAACCAATATATGAAAAAAAAATCTCGTTAGAAAAGTAACAGCCAAGTGTGTATATCTCTGTGACTACATAGCAGAGTTTCATATGTTGACTAGTGTTACAAAACAAATATATAATACTAAGATTTAGATTGCAACAAATTCCATAACCCTAACGTGAATGAAGGGTGATAGTCCCCACACACCTCAGCAACAAACACTTGGGTCTAACGGAAGTTTGTGCCCAACGTAAGGAAACTTCACAACGTTACACTAACTCAACTTCTTCACCCCGTGTAACAAGTCGCCTCCGAATCAACTAGTCTCGAAAATGGATGGCGTTAAAGCGCGCGACCTATACCCGGCCCTTGTTTCTCTTATGTGCCTATAAGCCATACTCACCAAACACAATAAAAACTAACAATTGGTGGTGTAGCCAGGGGTGGTTTCACAGCCCGACGACCCCGGGCGGTCGCCCAGGCTCGATCGATGATTTTTGGACATTAGACCCAACTCAAAAGTCCATTAACACACTTACAAAAAAAAAAATTGGGCAAAATTTGAAAATTCTCACACGCAAATAGGTTTCTGAAAAAACATTTACCTCCTAATTTTATTTAACACACTATTGACGAATTCATCTCTCTTATTTTAACGGATTAATTATTCAAATTGACTCTGTAATATACATTATGTTTCAAAAATGACCCTGTAAAATACATGTGGGGTAATAGCCTAAGTGGGGTGTTAGGGGTTCGAACTCCTGCCCCTGCATAAATTATGCAATGTCCCAACCAACTGAGCTAATATTTTCTTATTCTTGACCACCCTATAATATACGCGTAGTCTAAAAATGTGACCTACCTATTTAATTTTTTCACTATTTTTTTCATACATGTTTAGCACGTTAAAATATAGCTTTACACAAAAAATTAAATTTCTTCGACCAGGGATAAATTAATTATGAAATTATGAATTTTTATTCCCTTATAATTATGAATTTCTTAAACAATTTATAATTAATTTGTATCTCGTTTAAAAACTACAAAATTTCATTGTGAAGGTTCTTATCATGTTCTAGTCATGCCTACAAAATTAGGGAACTAAATTTG
>Ga0099826_10002633_pt1 | contig 11703 bp, 4 predicted proteins | sample Mtrugardesep15_FD_76830 | JGI IMG/M metagenome (GOLD analysis project Ga0099826, IMG submission 76830) | Root nodule microbial communities of legume samples collected from California, USA - M. trunc garden sep15 | ecosystem: Host-associated > Plants > Roots > Nodule | place: USA: California...
CCCAAAAACAATACATGAGGAAATATGGGCATACGTTATTGGAATCCATGAGGTATAAGGATGGTATTTGTTGTATGTAACCTTGTCCAGCTTGTATATGTACTCAAACCAAAAATAACCCATCTGGAAGAAAAAAATACAGTCAGGGACACAAAAATTATACAAATCGAAGGTGTACTAGTAGTATAATAACAATACCACTTAAAATATTATACCGCTGAAGATATTAGCACAACAGAAGCTTTGATTGATATTCTGCGTTTGATTTCTGTTTCCTCCAATTTCTCCATCCATCGTTCGACCTATAATATCATATGATAGTTACTAACATGTTGAACTCAAAGGAAAAGAGGCAGAAATAGAATATAGGGACTGTTTGGATAAGATTCTCAAGAAACACTTCAGGGAAAAATATATTGAGAATCACGCAAAAACTATGAATTTTTTAAACGGCTCCTCATAATCTTATTAAATTGAGAAACTCCTATAAGCTAGAAGATCATCCCAACCAGGCCATAATCTGCCACTTCAAAATCATTACTCAATAACAGAGAGGATGGAGGTGAATGTTAGATTTGTCTTGGCTTGTTCAAATATTAAAACAAGAAACTCACAGTTGGATGATAATAAGCATATATCATTCCAATTATCCATATATATCGATCAAGCCCTGAGCGAAAATGCCATTCATGCAAGCGGGTAAAATGTGATTTAGATGGATCAGGATCAGTATAACCTGCAAGTTCAAAGAAATATTCCTGTCAGCATGATCTGCTGTGCTTTCATGTGTGCACCCAAACATCAAAAATGTTACTAACCGAGCATGAAAGTGAATGGACTCCAAACCCATTCAAATACTCCAGGTATCTCCCATACTAAGATAACAACCAAGAAGCAAGCACCAATTTTTGCAGCAATGACCGACCCAAACTCATTATATTTGTTGAGAATACCGAGTGCTCCATAAACCATAAGAGTGAAAAGAGTGTGCATGGGGCAGATGTAGTATAACATGTAACTGTTGTTAAGTACAACACAACAGAACAATACCAAGAAATTAAGCCTCCACATCATCTGTTCAACCAGAAAAAGACGGAAGATGTTACAGTCAGTACAGACCAAATGTGAATAGCAATGCTATAGTTCTAGGAATTGATATACCTGAGCAAATCTTGCCATGCTAAAATCTTTACGTATATAATAGTATGAGAAGTTTCCAAATCCAGTCATCCAAACATATGCAGCAATGAACAAACGGATTGAATTGTAGATTTCAGATGCAGCAAAGTAATGGTACATCAAGAACAATACCTGTGTTTTTTTTAAAAAAAAAAAATACATGTGTCAATTTCAAATGGTAGAAATGTGGAATGTTAGTCACATAAGAGTTGAATAATTGGGGTATATGATGGAAAAAATCTAAAATTCTTGGCCAAAACTGAATGGTGCTTCCTTTATAGTAAATGTGGATCTGAAAGTATTTCCATCATAGATGATAACAAAGAGACTACCTATGAAATATGAATTGAAAAAGTGACCAACCTGCATCCAGCCTTTCCATTCTTCAGTCTGATGCCTATTTAAGTAAAGTATGGATTTCCCAGAAAATGGTGACTTGTCATGATGTATTGTAAATGAAGTTATTGCTGAAACTATGATGAGGAGAAAATAGAGGAAAATGAATAGATCCCTATTGTAACTCTGCAAAAACAGATGATTGTCAGCAAAAACATCATATCAGTAATTCATGAAAGGCACATGAAAAACATGTTTTTCAAATATATACTAATGTTTTTATGGATAAGGCACACAATGTGAGCATTACACTGCGTTGGATTGAGATAAAATATATCATAGAACATTACGGCATGGTTTGTTCCATGTAGTCGACCCCATTAGTGGGATAAGGTTAGGTTATTGTTGTTGATGAGCATTACAATGCATTGGGCAATGATCCCCGGGCTCCCCTCATGACCCAACAGGTAATTGCTTCTAAGGTGGTAGACTGTGCAAGTATTAATGCAACAAGTAATTCACACCTTCTTTTTTTTTTCTTTTCTTTTTATCCCCCTTAACGATTGAGTTCAATCTTTTGGCAGTTAACTATTCCAGAACAATGGTCCGACCCGCTTGGATATTTTTCCTAATTTCAAATGGCCACTCAAGTATTCCGAACCACAAAAATTCAGGGGAGATCAACGTAGATTTTCAAAATAGGGGGAGATTGTGAAAAATCAGGGAAATACAGTAAGACTGGATAATGTTTCTTTCTAATGCCTATAATGCCTTCAGTTTTTTATGTAATTAGGTTTTATTAAAGACTGGAATTTTTCTTTCTAATACCTATATTGCCTTCAGCTTTTTATCTAATTATGTTTTATGTCTATAATAACGCAACCAATTCTTATTTTCTTCACTGTGCAATCCGTTTTGCCATATAAATTAAGCAAAAATTATATCCAATATTTGGTGGTATTATGATAGAAGTTCAATAAGTACTAGAAGTGGGTGTCTATCCATGATTACCCAAATGAAAGAAATATAAAGTGCTACAATACAAAACATGCAAGTATGTTGAAACATTATGAAGATAACAGTTGGGAGGGATTGAACAAAAATGTCATGCTGCAATATTTGCTGACAGAACTGACTATTCAATCACATGATTAGATCCAGGTATCGAGAAAAAGACAAAAAGGAAGTACATGGTGAAATTATTAACCTTCTTTGATGAGCCAAAGAAATCTGTGCGATCACACAAATAGTAGTAGGCCAAAAGAAGACCAAATTCAGACCTATAACAAAGAATGGGTGAAGGAAATAGAAGTTAGTAGTTTGATCTACACATTTAAATATCTTGTCATATAAATAAAATGGTTCACTTACATGGCTCTGAGTGTCAAGCGGTTTTCAAGAAGGAAATGTTCGTCCAAAAAGAAGAACCTGAAGAAATAATAAATGGCCAAGTACATGCATAAGTTTTCATTTAAGCAGAGACAGAAATATAGAACCAAAATTTGTGCAAGCAAAAAGAAGAGCTACATGAATTAATACCGAATAATCGATGTTGAAGCAGTGAAGCTTCGAGCTTTTGGAGTTGGGGATGCTGGCTGCAGAGCTCCTCCCTCCAATAAAACCGTTGTCTCTTCATCTTTAATAACATCAGTGTGCACTTCAACTAAACCGATGTCCGAGTGCCTACTAGAATGAATATAAACAACTTCCATAAGAAATACTAGCAACAAGTTTTTAATTCCTTCCCTTCTTTACACATTGGATAAAACATAAACCATTTAACAAGATTTCTCTCTCCCAAAACACGTTACCACTTAATTAGCTCATAATCATATTCAAACACTGCAGAGACCTCTAATAACATTCATTATATAGCGGCCCCATTTGTGGTTGTATGCTTTTTAGCACCGAGCCATCGACACTTCTGATGGAAGGTGTGTCTAGTGTCCGACACCAACACATGTGATTACATTCAATTAACTATTTATTTTCAATTTTTTTTTAGTGTCGACGTGTTAGTATCAAAGTGTCAATGCTTCATTGGTTGCATATCTCAATTTAGAAGCATGATCAAATTATCAAATTTTCAAATGCGAAATATGTAGTTTAAAAAAGCAACTAGAAATTCAAAATTGCATAACGGTAGCCACAATATATGAGAACAATTAAAAGAGCCGGACAAATATAGTAAAAATACACACAATGTTAATAATCTCATAAAGTGTCAAACAACTTAAATGCTCAAACGGATAATACAGCACAAAAAATTTTACCATCGATTGAAACAAGTAAAAATTAACGCTACAAAACAAAAGAATAACCGATGGATGAAACTTACGCTTTGGACGTTAAAGAATTTCTGCGATACTCCAAAATCTCGGAATATATCCATGCTATAATTACCGGAAAGAGGCCGAGCAAGAACGAAATCTGAAAGCATCAAAATCCAAAAAATGAGTAATTCACATCGCACGAAATCAGAACAAACACATTGAATTCGGTGTTGCGATATGCAGAATGAAGTAATTAGCGGTTAATTAACACGAAACAGTGCAAGATCTGAGAGAAGAAATCGAAAACGAACCTGACCGGGAGTAACAGGACTGAGAATATGCATTTCGTGAATATCACGGAGGAGTTCCGATGCGGTAGAATTCACCAGAAGTGAAGCAGCATTCGACGATGATGGCGATTCGACGGTGATCTACGGCTAGATCTAGTGGAGAAGAAATGTGAACCCTTGATTTGGGAAATGTGAATGAAGATAATCTTGTGTAAGCAAAATGGTTAGTGTAGTGCAAGTAGAACTTACGAACTCAGTCACTCGCTTGAATAAAAAATGTGAAGAGGATTTTGACTTGTGTTGTTTATGGTAGTGCGTTGCAACCGACAACTTGCATTGATTTCTGTTATTTGAATTCAGGTTTATTACTTCTGGGAGATCGAGTTCCATTAATCTATCATTATCACCGACACATGTTTACGGCTCCTTCCCCGCGTGGACCATACCCAACGACCCCATTACATTACATTATTTACATTATTACTAGTGTTAATAGTCTTCTCATTAAACTCCCCAGATTTCTCATTTATCTTCTGCCATTTTTTGAGGGCTATTCTGCCTTCTTTTCAATTTTACATATATCAAAATAAAATGGGTGTTAACACTTCTTATGTGGTGAAAGCCTACTAAATATTGGCTTCAAATGAAAAACTTAAATAATTTTGAATAAACTGTCAATTTTGGTTCTCAAAACTAGTCTATAGACTATTTAAATTTCATAAAGGTAGTTTTCAATTGTCGTTTTTTTTTTAATCAAAAGCATTGGAAACATTAGGAGGAGGAAATTGTCGTTATCTTTTCTATTTTTAAATTAACTAGGAGACTAATTTAATGGATTAATAATAAATTTATGAACTATTTCCTCAAAAAAAATATGAACTACTTGTTATATTTTTATAATAGTGGTACATAGACTCCCGTAAAAAAATAGTCGTGCATAGACCAAATTAGAGATTGAGTAATATTTTGAAGAACAAATTAAAAATTTACTAATGATTTATGACGAGTAACTATCCCGACATCGAAAGTAGATTTAGATATCCCTATTTTAAAATAATGTAAACTTCGTACAGTTCAAAATATATTCAAAATTAAACTTACATGTCCTGTAAGTTTAGCTAAAAATATTGCATATTACATACAGAGTTTGGTTCGAACCATAAACACTCTATTTATTCTCTTTAAAATGAGAATTTCTACCCACTAGATTCTCTCGTCTGATAGAAAAGATTGTGTCTGATAGAAAAGATTGTGTAGTTGTAGTTGCTTGAATGTACTCTATAGGTAGTACATTCACCTTTACTTTATGTGTAAGTGAGTTGAAAGGTGGGAAAAGTTGCTTCCTAATTTATAAATTTTCGAATTCACTTTTGATTTGTTGTTGGTCAGTGGTGCTTTACTCCTAAATTCCTACCATAAGTTTGACTTGACTTAAGAGGGTAAGGCGATTATGTTAGTCATCATCAGCTCTCCTGATATAAGATACAACAAATTCTTCACATGAATACTGTCGATCAACAACTTTTCTTTTTCATCTGGTAAAAACAAGACACTTTTTCTTCTTCCAAAACACTTATTTTCAATACTTTCAATACAGCGTATCTTATAATCTCTTTACAAGACCTACACGTCTTAGGAGTAGATTTCACAAAATAGATAATAGGACATATTGATAAGACCCATACAAATTTTTATTGAATCATGGAGAGAAAATTGGATGAAGAGCGTTAAAGAATCTGTCGTTAGACCTTTTCTTTTCTGTATTTACGTATATGAAGGACATTATGAATGCAGGAGAGCAATGTAAAATGTAAATCTAGCGCAGTGGCACACATCAGGCCATCTTCAATCCAAATCTATAGGCAAAACTTACCGAAACAGAAGTACAACACGCTTCTGGCCTTCAGCTAGTTATATAGAAATCAAACAAATGATTCGCTGTAGAACAATTAAGTCATGGAATGGGGAATTCAAATTTTGAGCAGCAAATCCGACATTCACAAGTTCAGTAGACCTGAAGCCGCAGTCAATATGTAGTTGCAAAAAATGAGTGCAATAAGATTGTAACGAAAGAAACGAATATGTAAAACCAGAATAAATCTACCAACAATTTCAGTGTGTCAGAAATATTATGCATGAGTTCAACTGACCTACAAATTACTAAGATAAAATTTGAGTCTGTAAAAGTTATCCTAGCAGAAGTTTCAACCAACAATCAACTATGCACCAACCAGACAGAAACTAGAAATCCTAACAATGTTGCATGATAATAATACAAGAGAGAACGAAACAACTCCATGGACCTACTCATCTTATCTCTGAAAAGTTTTCAAAGAAATGATATTGATCTAATTGACCTATGGTTGACTTGTTAAGTCCTCAAGCATATAATAGACCCAAGTCTATTTTTTTGAGGGTCTCTCATCATCTCCTCCATCGTCATCATCTGAATCATCATCTTTATCTGACCTCTTCCTTTTTGGTGGAGCCTCGGCAGCCTTCTCATCATCATCTTCTTCATCAGCACCTTCATCTTCCTCACCATTTTCTTCAGGTTCAAAATCACTAGATGCTTCCTCCTCTTCAGCGTTGCCTAAAGGGCGCACAAGGTAGTCTGTTCCCAAATCCTCCTACAATATTTTATCCTCATAAGTGAAATTGAATTATACAGGTAGCAGAGATTGGCAAGTGGAAACACAACAATTGTGTGACAAAATAGATGTGAGTAATTCAAATTCAAAAAAGACTTGCAGCAAAATTGAATTATACAGGTAGCCGATTCAAATCACGACAATTGAGTAACATAATAGATGCAATTTATGTTACATGTTATTGAGTTCATACAGGAATAAGCAAGCAAATCAAAATGTAAATGAAAGATAATTATAAAAAAATCAAACACCGAAGAATTGAACAATTCAAGATGATATTATACACTAACTATGCTGCCATCAGTAGTTAACATACTCAGATGAACTTAAGATCTATAGTATCCTCTGTCATTTTTTATCAGTACTACCAAACATACATAATTCTAAATCAGAAAATCTACTAAAACCGTGAGAAAATTGTAAGCTCTCACGTCTAAGCAAATATTCATGAACAGAGTAAATAAAATAAAACTAAAAATACTAACTCAAAATTGAAAAATAAAAACAAAGTATAAAAAAACGCATAGAAAGTTGCAAGCTCAGAAAAATAGATCGCATATAGTAAAAATCAACAGAGAAAGTTGCAAGATCTTAACAATTATCATAAACAGAGTAAATGAAAAAGCTGAAACAAAACCCTCACGCTAACTCAGAATAGACTCAAAATTGAAAAATTAAAACGAATTTAAAGGAAAGTTAAACCTATGAATGAAATTAACGAACAATTTAACAAATTAGGGTTTTCATAAAACAATTATATATAACTCGGTTACCTCTCCATCGTTCTCCTCTTCATCATCATCGTTCTCATCATCGTCGTCGTCGTCGTCAGGGTCACCACCACGCTCACCGGCACCTGCTTCTTCGTCGTCGTCCTCATCCTCATCATCGTCGTCACCGCCAGGAGCATCGTCATCGTCGTCATCTTCTTCATCATCGTCCTCATCACCGTCGTCATCATCCTCATCTCCGTCGTCATCACCGTCGTCTACTTCCTCTGCTGAATCATCTCCTTCGTCATCTTCATCACTCAAAACGATAACCTCTTTCTCCTCAACTTTATCCTTCGAATCTTCCGTAACCTTCATCTTGAAATTCAGAAATAATTGAAATTCTATGTTCGAAAATAATCGATCGAAAATCGAGCACTGGGAGAATAGAGAAGAACACACTCTTCTTTCCTTCGTTTCTACAGTTACTCTCAAACAACGATCGCAGCCGTTGAAACACGAATTGACGCGGATCGATGACGTGGCCTTTAATCGGACGGTCTTTGTATTACAGTGAGGATAGTGTGATTGCGCAATGCGGCGCCCGCGACTTTTATTTTAACTGTCACTCGAGTTAGGGTTTTTTCTGGGCTTTGTTCGTAAATATCCGGCCCACGTCTTCTCTCAACAAAATTCACAATTATTCTCCTTTTACCTTTATTTAAATTAAAAAAACAAATTGAAGTTAAATCATTCTATATTACTACTATATAGTGTTGTACTAGAGTTCGTAAGGTTTGTCCTCTTAGTTCAGTTGGTATAGACAATAGACAATGAATAAAATATGTAAGGTTTAAGGTTCAAACTCCGACAACCACAAAAAAAGAAATCGTAAGGCTTGACTCAACATCATATTATGATATTGTTAAATAAAATATCTTCACTTATATTTGAATTTGAGATATTACAATTGAGTTTTAAAGTTTTATCTTCACTAGATCTGTTTCTTTTCTTAAGATACTTACTAACAAGCTTGGCTTAGATAAAATCACATAATTCCCACAACATGGCTGACCACACGAAGAAGAAAAAAGTTGGTTGTCAATGTTGGCTTAGATCGGATGGTGGTCATAATTGTTGAAAAAATCTAGTTGTTGCTACCATATGTTGAATGTATATTGTGGCTATTGTGTTGTTATTGCATATACATAAAAACAATGTTTCGTAAATTGAGTGTTAACTCTTCTAGTTTACCGAGTTTACGTTTTTAGGTACGGGGTTCATGTTTTTAGGTACCGAAATCGTGTTAATTTGGAAGTAAACTCAGTTTCTGATAAAATCAAATAATTTGACGAGTTTGACCGAGTTAACACTCGATAAACTTGTATAAACTCGACCGAGTTTTACAAGTTTACATCTGGAAAAAAAAATGGCCCATTTTTTGGGCCCATTTTTTTAAAACTGAAGCGATTACTAAATAGTTACCTTTACACATTGCTATATTTCTGAGATGAAACGTTTATTTTTCTTTTGTCTCTGAGTTCTCAAACCATGAACAAAGAAAATTATGATTGCGACGTCAGCTATATATTAGCTTATATATATCTTCTTTTTTTTTTAAAGAAAGAAGCTTATATATGTCATTTGTATAATAAATTTTATATAATTTTAATTTTAGGTAAACTCGTACGAGTTCTCGAGTCGAGTTTACGAGTCAAATTTATCTAGGCAAAACGAGTTGAGGTATACTTTCAAGTTGTAAAACCTTGCATAAAAGATACTTTGACATATAGTTAGTTGTTGTTTTTCTGGACTTACGGTTTGATTTTATGTTTTTCACTGTCTTTCACCAACCCGTTTGGCCCGAACCGTTTCAACTTGAACCCTAACTGCCCGATTAAAAAATTGGGTTCAATAGGGCCATTGTTTATAACCCGTGGGTTTGTTTGGTTGGGTGTTTGAACCCAAACTCGAACCTTTGTTAATTGCTTAATGAAATTTTGTTTCTGTAAAAAAACCAGCTCTTTAATTTTCCTGCATTTAAGATATATATATTTTACTTGAAATTATAAAGGGTAAAACATGATTTTAGATTAAATAATAAGGGTAAAATTAGAATAAATAATGACAAGCTATAAGTTATAAGCTCATGAAATACGCCATAAACTTCTAACATGATGACGTTCACCAAACAAAGCTGTTTTTGAACATACGAACTTATTTCCTTCGGTCCTTTATATATATAAAAAAAAAAACATAAAATCATCAAAACCAAGACAATTATTAGTTGTTGCAATTTTTTTAATGTTTTTACAAATATGCCCTCATAGAAATTTGTGAAATATTAAATATACCTACTAATATTGAAAAGACCAACATTAAATGTGTGCTAAAAAAGTCTTTTAAAAAATAAATATACCTTAAAAGTTGTGACTTTTTCTTATAAATAGGACCAATTTTTTTAATTTTTTTTTTTTATAAATAAGATCAGAGGGAGTATACTTTTTCTTTTCTTTAAATAACTTATAAGATAGGTCACAATCTTTTTCTTTTCTCAACTATTTGAAGATTTTTAAATAAATATCTAAACTAAAAATAAATAAAAATTAACAAGGTCTCTAAACTATTTTTTATATATGATTTGGTATTTTCATATAGTCAACTATAAGGTCCTGATTAGGGATGGGAATAGGCTAGGTCGAGATAGGCTTTACAAAGCCTGAGTCTGGCCTGTCAAATATTTTGAAGGCCTAAGTCTAGCCTGCGGCCTATCATAGACTTACTTTTTAGACCTGAATTTGGCCATCTGAAAGTCTGGTATGTCCTGCTAGCCTCTTTAAAAGCCCACTTTTAGTCAAAATGTCCTTTAGCATTAAATTCTATAATTTTTTGTTTAAAGAAATGTTAAATTCAATGTATCATTTTGACTTGATTATTTATTTTATTATTTTATGGTTGTAAGCGGATGTAGCTTTGTCACCCACTTCAGGTTTGTTTGATAAATCCAACAAATTAGCTTATAGTTTATAACGAATAGCTTATAAGCTAAATTGTTGGCATTATCAAACAAACCCGAAGTGGGTGACAAAGCTACATCTGCTTACAACCATAAAATAATAAAATAAATAAAGAAAATGCTAACCATTGTCCTTGGGTATTGGTTAAAGTATTAAAATGAGTAAGTTTGTATAGAAAAGTGGTGTAATTATTGTTAAGAAATAAGTAAAGACTTGTATTTCCAAGACAAATTTTCTATTAATTGAATCATTAATCATTACCCTTAGGACAATAGTTAACAAAATCCAATAAATAATCAAATAAAAAAGATACATTGAATTTACCATCTCTTTAAAAAAAAATTATATAATTTAATGCTATAGGACATTTTGACTACTTTTTTTTTTTAAAGGGTTGACTACTAATTTATCCATGATTAATTAATAGGGAAAAAAAAATTATACACACTCTACAAGGAGTAATACGTCAAGTAGCCTAGTGGATAGAGCTCACACATATTAAATGTGGAGAAGTAGAGTGTCAGGGGTTCGAACCTCTACCCCTATATAAATTATGCAATGTCCCTACCAACTGAGCAAAGTACACAAGGACATGGAGTAATACGTAGTTAGTCACAATGGCAAGAAAATATTTTTTGGATGCAAAAACATAACATCATAAATTACTTCTTCCGTCCCGATATGTAAGGAAAAAAAATTCACTTTTTTTTCTCAAAATATAAGCAAAAAAGATAAACTTTTATCTTATTTAATTTTTCTTTTTTCAAAAAATCATCTTTTAAAAAAAAAAACTTTTGTTTATTCTAATGAAATTAAATGCAAATTACATTCAATTTTTTTTCTCTTTCAATTTTTCCATAAACAATAGTCAATGAAAATTGTTTTTACATCTTTCTATAAAACTTAATCTAAACAAAATACAAAAAAATGGGTCAAGATCCTCTCCATTTATTAGTCTCTCCATTTCTTTCATTTGGAGAGATATAGACACAAAAAAATTTGAAAATAATTAATGATGATGGGACCTACTTAATGGTAGGGTCCACCACGTACTTTTTTGTATCTATCTCTCATCAAATGACTTATCCATTTATTTTAAACAAATGAAGAGAATCTTAACTCCAAAAAACTATACTCCAAATTCTTATGTTTTACATTAAAATTTTATTTTTTTTTACTAAATAACTAATGTGTTCTAGATTTATTTTGTTAATGACTAAAAGTTGCATTTTTTTTACCAAAGGGGC
>Ga0099826_10002634_pt1 | contig 11702 bp, 4 predicted proteins | sample Mtrugardesep15_FD_76830 | JGI IMG/M metagenome (GOLD analysis project Ga0099826, IMG submission 76830) | Root nodule microbial communities of legume samples collected from California, USA - M. trunc garden sep15 | ecosystem: Host-associated > Plants > Roots > Nodule | place: USA: California...
CTAATCTTGTAGGGGTAATAATTTTTTACCGAGTGGTTGATTAATGTGGATATGATTCATGAATCACTCGTAAAGTTCTGAGCTTATATAAATTTTTTGCCATACAATGAATCATAGTGATTTTACATAATTAGAGTAATTACCTATTTTGGTTATTAACAAAATAGTTTGAGATTTAATTTCTTTCCTCACGTAAAGAAAAATATATAATTTTTAGTTATTTTGAGAAATAAATTGTGGAAATTTAGTCATTCATTATACTTGAATCTAAAAGTTGGATAATGAAATATGGTATGATAAAACATGAGCCTGTTTTTTTGATGGGATAACCATTAACTATCAACTTAAAAAAACTAAATAATGTCTCCTTTCGTATTTTGTTATAAATCTTTGTGGGAAGAAAAAAAGTGTGTTAAATTATATTTTGTTTTTTAAATGTCTGTCAAATTTATTCTCTTAATACAAACTCTATCTCACTGCAATCTTGAGCTTATTACTACTAGTACCAACAATAAAGTCCTTTTTTTTTTCTTCCATTGGTAGTAATTAACAGTAAAGTCCATTTTTGACTTCATTTCTCTAGAGAAACTTTGGATACATCTAAGATTTGTATAAACTGGTTTAATAGTTTTCATTTTTAGTAGAAAATTGTTGTCATGGAAAAACCCCAAAGACTCAACAATATCTTTAGAAATTGTAGAAGATTTTATGAACTTTGATATTGGTACTAATAACACTTTCTCCATATCTCTTGTTGGAATGGTGTTGAGATAATAAAAAATCTGCTACATGATTTAAAGCCGTCTTAGTTTGTGGTTTATTTAATCTAAGAATATAAATTTTTAAGAACACTAGAAGTTTTGCAGATTGAAATATTTGGAGGAAAGCATGAGAAAATATGGTAGAAAGAAGAGCCAAAAAGAAGTTGTTACATTTTCCTCTTTCTTTTTTGAAACAAGTTGTTACATTTTCCTATGAACCGTTACATTACGAGTAATTAAGTTTTTCCGATGGCAAATTCTATGATACACCCAATATATTTGAGTGTACCGATACACTCATTCTTTAAATTAATAACTAAATTAGTTGTTTTTTTGAAGCTAAATATTTTTTTTATCACTTATAATTATAATAACTAAATCTTATTAATCAAAAGTGTCAACAAAATAAAATTAATTTTTTTTGAATTTTTATCACTCATAATTGAGAACATTGATTATTTTATGATAATATGTAAAAAAATTACAATAATTTTTATAAACAATGAAATGATGTTTTCTCTTATAAAATGATGTTCTATAAAATATAAATATTGACAAATAGCTATTTATTACATAAAAAAGAATCATTTATTTATAAAATTATGAAGGAAGAGTACCGATACACCTCATTTTGTGAGTGTACCGTAGAAGCTCCCTTTTCCGATGGAGAAAAAAAAAGGGAGGAAAGGTTGAAATAGTTGGAGAAATATTAGCCTTATTGTTAGGAGTGAGAATATATATTGAATGTGATTTTACATTTAAAAATAGATTTTTTTTCTAGAGTATCTTTAAAATGGGTAATTTACCCACCAACAAATGAAAATGAATAATTTATTGGTGGAATTAAGATACTTTATGATACCACTTAAAAATGTGCTTAGATGGCTAATGTTTATTGGTTGGGGTGAATTACCCACCATTTTTCCATAAATACCCTAATTTTCACAAAAAAATAATTATAAATTTTTTACCTATCGATATAAACACTTTGTTTTACATATAATATTATAAATGTTCAATCAAATGATTCGATTTTCATAATGGTTTTTGAAAAGGTGTTGAAGATTAATGTTCCATCAAAGGCCTAGATTATGTTTTGGACATTACCTTTAAGAGAGACAAACAACTAAAGAGAATTTAAGTAGAAGAGGGGGTGATGTCTACGATGCATTCAAGACATGTCATGTTTTTTGCTCAAGTGATATTAAGTCTAGTAACCATCTATTCTTCTCTTGCGTTTTCCCTTGTATTGTATGATCTACCATAAATAATTGGATAACTATTCAAAGTGTAAATCATAATGAAGATGTTCAACATTTCTTTATGCATGAGAACGTGGTCGTGGATAAACGTTTGAAGAGAGACCATTTTCTTATTTGGGCAGTCATCATTTGGTGTCTTTGGTTGGCTCGGAACAAAAGTATCTTGCAAGAATAGGGTTGCATAATCCAATTCGGTAATCTCTCAAAAAAAAAAAAATTGGTTACAAGTAAATCTCTCAATTTAAAATGGTCTCTTATGGATGGTTTGTCAGAAGAACTAGTAGAAAATCAGATTAAGTTAGTGTATTCTAAATGATTTAATTGTCCTTTGTGATGTGTATCTCGTTTCTAGTTTAAACTTCAAGATAAGTTTATGCTCACATTGAAATGTATGGTTGAGGTAGAGTATTATAGCAAAATTGTTATTCACCTTGAAGTATATTTTTTCTTCAATTAAATCAATCAAAATACACAAATTAAACTAGATTTTCATAACTACATAATTCCCGTTGTAAAAAGTATTACTTTTGGATAATATGATATCAGAGCAAATTGATATTCACCTTGAAGTATATTTTTTCACTGGACTTTCTAGAGAAAATTCAATTTTCTCATTTTCATTCTATTGATGACACTCTCTTGTAATTACAATCCACATCAGTTCATGGAAAGGCATTGAAGCAAATGAACACATTTTGGTTTTTATTTTACACTTCAACAACAGACGGTTCTGTTAACACAGTTGCGAAATTCGTCGTAGTCCTAAATCATGATGTTTGTAAACTGCAAATGTTCACCGTCAAAATGTTATACGACAGTTGCAATAATTTTCATGAGAATGAATCCTTTGAGATCAATGAATGTATGCTTTTCCTTCCTTTATCCCATAACATCCACCACAATTGAATCGGAGTACAAACTTTGCAAACAAAGAACGACGAATTCATAAGTTTTCTTCCATCGGGATCAAAAGCAACGATGCATTCATCATATAATTGAAAACTCTAAAGTTAATTGTTGACAGTTGAAACCAAATGTTCAGGATGTTCTCCGACGAAGGACCACGAGGTGAAAGGCCTCACAATGGTGATGTCGTAAACAGTTCTACACAATCTCACTCGTAACGTTGTGACGAGAACTTTCAATGCTTCAAAGACATTGAATTCAGAGAATTTGCGACTCTTCAATGCATATTTAATCTTCAGTTTCTTGTCTTTCTGCTAAACGGAAAACTCAGAATCGTCATCATCAATGATTTTACTGCAAGATTCAACGAGAGTGCAAGAAATCTCACTGTTGGAATATGATGCACATTTCTAGATAATTCTAGAATACATTAGAAAAAACTAGAATAACATAAAGTGCTACATGTTTCTAGATCGTTCTATTAATGTCTAGGTTAAGTTATATGGCAAACAAAGGCCTAGATTATTCTAGTTCTAGAAACATCTACAAGCACCTCTAAATAGACTTATATGGGTGCAATTGTATTGAAGCCTTTAAGCCTTTGAGATGCAGTGTCAATGATATTGAAGGCTTCACCATATCATATTCTCTCCTCCTACAATATGCTCATCACTAATGTGTGTCCTCTTGTCCATTGCTACTAACCACTCAACCACTAGCTCCCGCAATTATGCTATTTATTTTCTAACAGTGGTATCAGAGCTGCGTTCGATCATTAACTGGACGTAGGAAAATATAACCTCGTGTCACCAACTATTTTCTACAACATGAATTCTACTATCCTACCAAAATAGAAAATTTAAATTGTGACTCAAAACAAAAGGAGTACAGGTAGCCACAAGGCCCTACTCGGTTTGAGTTCAAACCTAAAACTAAGAAGGCAATAGAGGAGTTCAGGAAGTCTAACAACCCGACCCTCTTAAGTTCAAGTCTAACTAATGTTGCATACATATGGCGAATAAGGCTCAAGTTCAGATAGATCACAAGCCCAAGCAATAAATAAAAATGGAGACCTGTGACCTATGATGCTCAACTTGAGTACAAACATAGGTAGCTACTAGAGCAAGCATGAGTCCCTGTCAACAATCTACATGAGTGACAAGGAGACTCACAAGCAACTATCAAGCAGGAATGCTCCCTGTCATAAATCTTCAACAATGTCAACAAGGAGATTCACATGCAACTAAGCAGCTAAAGTGGACCTTATTAGATGTCTTTAACAAGACCAACAAGAAAAACTACTAGAGCACCTAAGGAGCAAGAATGGTCCATGTCAGTAGTCTTCAACAAGACGAACAAGGAGACCAATAACAAATATTATGGCAAGAGGTGACACAAATTTTCTATCATGGTGGACGTAACACCGGTCAAATTGATCAACTATGAAGAGTATCAATGCAGGAGGAGACGATAGCACAAATCTATGTTTGAGCAACTACGTACTACATTTGAAGTTTTCGAAATATGCATCAAGGAGGAGTGTTGAAATATGATGCACATTTCTAGATAATTTTAGAATACATTAGAAAAAACTAGAATAACATAAAGTGCTACATGTTTCTAGATTGTTCTATTAATGTCTAGGTTAAGTTATATGGCAAACAAAGGCCTAGATTATTCTTGTTCTAGAAACATCTACAAGCACCTATAAATAGACTTATATGGGTGCAGTTATATTCAAGCCTTTAAGCCTTTGAGATGCAATGTCAATGATATTGAAGGCTTCACCATATCATATTCTCACCTCCTACAATATGCTCATCACTAATGTGTGTCCTATTGCCCCATATTACTAAACACTCCTCCACTAGCTCTACTACAATATATTTTTCCAACACTCACCAATCTTGACGGAGGTTCCATCAAATTATGGTTCGACCGAAGGATTTGAAGAAACAAAATTGGAGAAACAAAATTGTGAAAATGATGCGAGAAGCTGAAGTTTCCATAACTTGTGTAAAACCTGTGAGAACTTCATCGACGCCGAATTCTTCATCTTCATCAGATGTTGAATCGAAAGCGGAAGCATCATAATGATGGAGATCATAGATGTAAGTAAGATAGAATGCATAAGAGTATTCATGAGAGAGTTACTCTTAGAGATTCATATATAATGAATATAGATTGATAAAAGATAATAGAAATAATACAACGAGTGTTCATATATACATAGATTAGTTGGAATAACTAACTCTAATCACACTACTAACTCTGGTTAGTCTATCATCTAACTATAATTTATTATTCACACCGTAACAAAAGCAATGGAAAAATGTAGTCTGACACGTTAGTGTCTTTCTTGACACTAATTTGTAATAAAAATAATATTAGTTGTTTTTTCTTTAATGTGGCTGAATTCATAATCTCCATCACTTCAACTTTCATGGCCCTCTTTCTTCCTGAACTATGAGGTCCCCTTAATACTCATAATTGCAAATTTCAAATAGCAAAATACAACTCAATGCAAATGTGTCAACTCATAATTTAGTGAAAGTGAATGGTGAGAGTGAGCACTCATATATAGTGCGAGGTACCTCATCCAACTTTGTGGTTATTCAGATTTAAAGCAGAATATGCACATGCAATCACAATCACCATTACCACTTTCACTATATATATATATACTATATATGTTCATCACGTGGATTATGTAATGACAAAACGTGGTCCAAATCTTTCTATTCTTGTCTCCATGGCCGCGTAGGGAACTTCATCCCTTCTCTCCCCATCTTACACGTGTACAACCAAACACGCCTTCTTAGTGCGTTGACTCTTCCCAATAGGTCAAAAAAATTGACTCTCTTCACATATATATATTCTAGCCGCAAAACTCTTCTCACTCAAACACAGCTAAAACATCATACGACAACAACATAGATCAGGTTCAACCTAAAAAAAAAGAAACTACTTGAAGTGTTTGTGCACTTATTTTCTTACTCCTAAAGAGTAAATATGGTGAAATCGAATGTGGAAAAAACTGCGGCGGAACGAAGTGATTCTTCATTGTATAGAGGAGTAAGGAAGAGGAAGTGGGGAAAATATGTGTCTGAAATCAGACTACCAAACAGCCGCCAGAGAATATGGTTGGGTTCTTATGACTCTGCCGTGAAAGCGGCGCGTGCATTCGACGCAGCTATGTTTTGTTTACGTGGCAGTGGTGCTAAGTTTAATTTCCCTAATGATCCTCCTGACATTGCCGGAGGAAGATCCATGACACATTCTGAGATTAAGACCGCGGCTGCCTGTTTTGCTAATTCAGGTCAACTTGTTAACGAGTATTCGGGGCAACCCGTTAATACTACGTTTGAAACACCGTCTTGGTCGGAGGGAACGACATTATTGTCTATGGATGGTGTTTCAACATGTTATACTCAGGTTGAAACACCATCTTGTTTGGAGGGGACAACAACAACATTGTTGTCGTCTCCTGCTCTATCCGATGTGACGGTTCAGTCAGATAGTGATATAAGAGATAACAAGTTGTTTAATGACTTGTTTTCAGAAACCGGATCGGGTTACACTATGTTTCCAGGATTTGATGATTTTTATGGCGATTTTTACGTGCCTGAGTTGACAAATTTTGTTTATGAAGAAGAGAACATGGATGGGTTGATAATACAAGATTCATTCTTATGGAATTTCTAAGTAGTTTCATACGGTTGAGGATAGTTTTAGTACATCCAAAACTAATGACAAGAACTGGATCCACAATTCGGGTTTGGTTGTCAATTTTTTGCCGTGAGATTAAAGTTATAATTTTTGTGGATATATGAATCATGAAACAATGTAAAGTGATATTTTTTGAAGATGTAGTTTTTTGTCCATTCTTTGATATGTAAAAGGATAAGATAAGATATGTTTCGCTCACATACTATATTGACTTGACTTGATTAATACTCTATTGAGATGGACATGTGAATAAAACCTCTCGCTAGCATAACTTCCCATCCTAGCTATGTGATACATCTCTCATAAAAAAATAAAAAATAATTTTTTTTAAAAAAAAACTATGTGATATATGTGAGGGTTTTTGCATATGGTTGTCCTCTATAGTTCTTTAATCTCTGTCCTACAATACAAGTTTTGTATGTGTAATTTTATCTTTCCATCATGATTCATTTGTTTTTTCATAAATAAATAACAGACTAAAATTTCATTGAAAGAGTTCAATTCCGTTTCGAAAACTTGTCTACAAGATAATTTGTCTACTTGTTAATGTTAAACAAACAATGTATGTAACTCATTTCTATTTATAATGATACAATTTTCTTTTTTATCCCATTTCTTGCTTTCAACATTTTTACCTTTACATTTTCACTTTTATTTGAAAATATGTTTCTTGTTCCACAAGTCTTCGAGACTTGTGGTCTTAAACCTATCACCTAAAAATCCCTTAGGCTTTGTTTGTGAATTTGGAGGAGAGGGGAAAGAAAGATTTTGAGGGGTGGAAAATATGAGAGAAAATGGAGAAATCTTCCAATTATTTTTAAAAGAGTATTTTTTTAGAGAATGATAATTTAATGCATATGATTACTATATTTTTAATTTTAAAAATGTTATAACAACATATATTAAATTTATAGAATTCATATAAACCCTCCAAAATCCTCCTACAATACAATTTTTTAGTTCCCCAAATGAGGATGGTTTTGTATTATAAAGAAAAGCTACCCCCAAAGTCCTCCCCTCCCATTTTTCTATATTTCTTCCATTTGCTCATTCTTTTTTTTCCAAGCCTCCCTCCCTTCCCCTCCAAACTCGCAAACAAAGCCTTAAGGATCTAACGTCCTAAGGTTTCATTTCTATCTTATTTCTTCCTTCTAATACACACAATCAAAAGGTACCCTAGGACTCTTATTTGTGTAAGAAGTTATTTTTGGTTGCATTTTGGAGGAACTACTTGATGTTTTAGGATTCTTTATATGTATTATAGGATTCTCTGGTTGAAGAGAGTGCAAAAGTTACCTTTTGTTCCACATGGAACTGTAGAAAACTTAGTGAAATCTATTGGAACATCTGAGCATGGTGATTGGACGAGGTGCTAACTAAGCAATTTCTTTGAAACGTCTTCAAATCCAACACAAACCATAATGTCAACGAGCAACTTTTACACCTTAGGCTTTGTTTACGAGTTTGGAGGGGAGGGAAAGGGAAGATTTTGAGGAATGGAAAATATGAGAGAAATGGAGAAATCTTTCAAAATATTTAAAAGAGTAGTTTTTTAGAGAATGATAAATTAATGCATATAATTACTATATTTTTTAGTTTAAAAATAATATAACAACATAGATTAAATTTGAAGAATTCATATAAACCATCCAAAACCCTTCTCCAATACAATTTTTTAGTTCCCCCAAATAAGAAGGGTTTAGTATTATGAAGAAAAGTTAACCCCTTAAAGTCCTTCCCTCCCATTTTCCTCTATTTCTTCCATTGCTTATTCCTTTTTTCTCAAACCTTCCCCTCCATTCCCCTCCAAATTCGCAAACAAACCTTAAACAAAATTTACAAAAGATTTTTTTTTATATCAAAAGTTGGTCGTAGAAGGCTAGTTAATGCAACAATCATTCACGGAGACACTTAAGTCTATGAGTTTCTCCCAAACCTCCCACACAAATAAAGAAATTGAGCAGTGCTCTCAAAAAGTTATTGTGCCTGGAAGCACCAAAGGTAATTACATTTAAAAGGACTCTGACTCTGACACTGTTATTAGAAATTATAACGTTACACAATCGATGTAAATAAATTAGACTCAATCTTATATTTCACTATTTTATTGTAAAAATAAAGACAATGTAAGTTTGAACCTAAATCATGAATTCTACCTAAACTTCTCACCACTAGACCAATTCTAGTGGTTTGTATTATATAGTTGTTTATATTATATTTTACTTTAAATTTAGAATAGTAGAAAACATATGTTTAACAAATTGGCTTAATAAAAGTCATTTTTACTCCCTTCATTTTAAATTATGTGTTCTCTTTACTATTTTTTTTTATATCTCAAACTGTGTGTCCATTTTCTATAAAAGAAAACTTAATGTATTTTATTTAAAATAAGAGTAGAGATATAAGTTAAAATTTAAACGAAAATACGAAAACTAGCATGACATAGAGTTACCCAAGCTAAACTATGAGCAACTTCATTTATTTGTTTCATAATAAACCTAACAACAGAGGTTTCTAAATCAGAAGAAAATAGGTGCCGACAATCATTAATAATTGACACAAAATTGGAGTCGTCAAGTGTACGACCATAGATATTGTCTACCATCACATTTGAGTCCATCTCAAAATCCGCATTGACCAACATAAAGTCACATACCCACTGAAGAGCAGACAAGAGTCTGAGTGCCTCTCCCAAATCAACATCAAGTAACGGTGATAACCACTCCGTTTTAGCCAACACAAAACGACTCTCAACCTCCCAAATACACATATAGAGGCCACTTTGTTTAACACATGAGAGAAAGATGCATCCACATTACATTTATAACGACCCACACTTGGTTTGCGCCAGACAACCGTCTGAGTGTGATGAGTTTGATTAGGGACATAGGTCCTAATTGGACATTGACCCAACAATTGAAAGGAGAGTTCACCCGTTCACAAATCATCGAAAAAGATTCAACAGTATTGTTCCGAAACTTACTATTTCAGTGCTTCCAAATACTCTACACAGTCACTCCAAAAATTTGTTTTTGTTGGGCATTTAGATATTGTAAAAAAGCAAACACAACCGAACCAAAGTTAGCAGTATGATCAATAAGAGGGAAAATAGAGGACCAAATATCAGTATGTTGCCAACAAGCAACACTTTTGTCGCATTCAAAGAAAAGGTGGAAACTATATTCGTCGTGAACTACACAAACCACACAAGAACCTTGAGAAGGAACACCTCTGACTTTGCAATCTTAGCCGTATAGGGAGACAATTGAGACAGGCTCGGCATAGAAAATTCTTAACCTTAAGATGTAGCTTAAGATTCTAGATGAGGTTCCAATGTCTTGCCACCCTACGCTGCATTTCTTAATTATTAGCATTAATCATCTGACGGTAAGCACTACACACCGTATACTCTCCATCCTTTTCAAACTTCCAATTTGGAGCATTAGACAAAACAATTTCTAACAAAGGGGTTTTGAGGATTCAATTAGTTGTAACATAATCAAAGAAAGTATTGACCAACCCCACATTCCATTTCTTAGCATGCAGTGCTAATAGATCTGATAGAGTAATATATGGCCATTCTAATTGCTCTTGGGATGAAAAGAAAATATTTGTCCATTTTATACTATCAATACAATATTTATTATTCTTTTACACCAACATAAACTTATTTATTGCTTTTCAATTATTTAACTACTCGACTAGCTATAAATAAAAAAGGTTAATAGTGTTTTTCACTCTTGTACTATATGTCATTTTTGGTTTTCACCTCTCTAAAAATTTCAGTTAGGTGTTTGTGTCCTTGTAATATTTTTTTCCGACTTACCACCCTCGTCCCTCCAGCTCACCAAATCAACTTATGTGGCACTGACATGGATTTTTTTATTATTTTTTTCACTTTCCACGTGTATAATTCATTTGTTTAAAAAAATCAATTAAAATTTGAGAAATTTCATTTTTATTATTAAAATATCTGAAATTTAATTTTTAAAATTAATAAAAATCAAAAAAAAAAAAAAATCATTTACATTAATTTAAAAATAAAAAATATTTTTCAAAATTTGAAAGTAAATTTTTTTAAATAAAAAATTGTAAAAATTCAGGAAATATTTTTTTTTTACGAATTTTTTTCTTTTTTAAAATTCTGGAAAAAAATTATCACCAAATAATTTTTTTGTATAAAAAACTATATTTTAATTTTTTTAGAATTTGTTTAATATTAAAATTAAAAATTAATTTAAAAAAATTCTGGAAAAATTCATAATTTATATTAAATCTTTTTCCAGAATTTTTTTTATAATAAAAAAACGAAATTTTTAAAATTAAAAATACCAGAACTTTTGAAAATTAAAATTAAAAATGTTGAAAAAAAATATGACCTTTTTTTAAAATTTTTTTTATTTTGAAAATTAAATTTCATAATTTTTTAAAATCTTTTTAATTTCGAAAAAAATCTGATTATATTTCTTGATTTTTTAAATTTCAAAAAAAATCTTATAGTTTTTTTCTAATTTTTTTTAAAAATTTTAAAAAAATTTGGTTATAAATTTTTTTTTCCTAAATGAATTTATATTATTTTCGGATTTTTTAATTTTTTATTTTCAAATTAATATATATATAGTTTTTTTTTATTTTTTTTTTAAAAATCAAATTTTTACGATTTTAATTTTCAAAAATTAATTTTCAAATTTGTTTAAATTAATATAAATTAATTTTTATTTTTATTTTAAAAAAGGTACAAATGCCACGTGTACCCTTAAAAAATTATTATACAATCAACATCATATATGCACAGTCAGCGTGCCACATAGTGTACCACGTCATCAAATATGCACAGTCATATGGGGGAGGGGGGTTTTCTGGAACTTTTTTTGTTTATAAGGATACAAATCAAACCGAAATTTTTACAGGTGTGAAAACCAAAAATGACATATATTACAGGGGTGAAAAACACTGTTAACTCAATAAAAAAATATTTTAATAAATGAAACACATTTTATTATTAAAATCAATATTACTTATAATATTTTTTTTATGGTAGCCA
>Ga0099826_10002635_pt1 | contig 11701 bp, 5 predicted proteins | sample Mtrugardesep15_FD_76830 | JGI IMG/M metagenome (GOLD analysis project Ga0099826, IMG submission 76830) | Root nodule microbial communities of legume samples collected from California, USA - M. trunc garden sep15 | ecosystem: Host-associated > Plants > Roots > Nodule | place: USA: California...
ATATATATATATATATATATATATATATATATATATATATATATATATATATATTTCCATGAAAAAATGAAAATACTAATTGCTGACAAAATTATAAGGGTACTACAAAATCAAAATAATAAATGACGTGACTAAATGAAATACAAAATAAAATGAGTCAACTTCATGTACCAAAAAAATATTAATTACATCCATAATTTTAAAAACTAAACTGATGAGTCATAAGTGAAAAACAAGTGAATAATCTAATTGAGACACTAAAATTAAAATAATGATATGGAGTTTTAAGAATAATAATGAGTTAGATTTATTGCTTTTGCATATTAAAATTCGCAATATTTTACGTAGTTTATTAGTTTCTTTTCTTTCTAATTATGCAATTATTACCACAAGAACAATCAATTGCCAAAAACATGAGGGTGTATACCATTGACCATAATTTCGTAAGATAGGAGTAGATGCCAATTGCAATTGCCAAACAAATTTTTTATTATAAAATAGTCAAACGAATTTTCACTTTTGAGGAATCAACATTGAATTATGATCCATGTATGCTATTTTGGTAAACATGTTGTCTTTAGTTAATTAAACTAGTCGAGTGAAGGCTATACTTTGGAACATGGATCCTAGCTTATAGCTAATGTGTTCACATTTCAAAGATTCTTACTTGTGTTCTTCTTGTACAATGTCAAATGAAATGTTTAATAGTCTTTCCATTCATTTCCCTTAATCTTATCATTTTTTGTAGAATTTTTTTTATAAGGACACCACTCTCTTAATTCGCCCAAGACATCCAAATTTAAAGGGCCAGCCCTGATCATAACTACAAGATGAAGTCAAACTAGATCACTAAATTCTATGGTTAATTCTTTTTTTTTTAAACGAAAAAACTTATTGTATTTCATTAATCAATCATTGAAGAAATATATGATGGTACATCAAGAAACATATGGAAGCTAGCATATTTATTAACAAAAAATACGGGCTAAATAAGTTTTTAGTTTCTAAAAATACAACAGTTTTTTTTTTGTCACTAAAAATAAAAAAGGGATGTTTATATCCAAAAGAAATTGGTTTCATTTTTGGTTTCTAACTAATAAAAAGTTGATGTTCAATATTTTTGTCGAGATTATAATCATTTTATGTTTAAGATGTCAACTACTTACGTTCATCTATTAGTTCAACTCATTTATGTTCTTATATTCAATAAATAACAAAAAGAAATACTAAAATTACGTTTAATAGGGACCAAAAACAAAACAAAAAATTTGTGAAGGTAAAAATATTGTTTTCAATTTTAGGAAAGAAAAAAAAATCAAAATTCGCTATATTTTTAAGCACGAAATACTTATTTAACCAAGAAATTTATAATAAAACATTTATACATTTAAAATACATTAAAAAATATATATGCATTCACCATTCTTAATTTGTGTGTGCCAATATATAAAAAAAATACAATTATTTAAACTTGTTTTTTTTTCAATTTTTATCTTTTATTTAATTATTATATTATTTTGATAATATTTAAATTGTCAATTAAAAACTTAAATCTCACTAAAATAGGAATAGTTTATAACAACAGAAGGAACAATCCACAACTATATAAACAACATTGGACACTATTTTTTTTTGTCTTTTTATAAAAAATATTGTGTTTTGGTGTAATATTTTTCTTTCAAATCAACTCTTAATTAAATTGCTTTTACCATTTTATTGTTCATGTCATTAAAAGCGTGCTATTATATATATAGATTTGTGATCAACTGTAGAATTTTCGTATAAATCATAGTCTATTTTAATTCATATGTTAGGATATCAACATTTTTCTATATATGTTATTATACAAACTCAAAATAAGTTTTAATCATAGTCTGTTTTAATTCATATGTTAGGATATCAACATTTTCCTATATATGTTATTATACAAACTCAAAATAAGTTTTCTCACATGATGATTAATTGAGTCAGGGACGAAACTAGAAGAGGGACCAGCAGATTAACAATCCCCCAAGATAATTTAATTTTTTTTTTATAGTAGTGCGCTATTTTTTTTTGTATCTATATTTATTTTTCGTGATCTTTATAAGATACTTTATATCAGGTCTTTTTTACTCAGTAGTATATTGACTCATACTTTATTTTTAACTTTTTTTGAACAAAAAGAGCCAAATATAAATACAAGATTTATCCCATAAGATGAGTAAATGCAGGAAATCCGAAACTAAATTAAACATTTTTAAAGAAATTGATTGACTAAGACTAAACTTGACATGGCCAACCACTTGATTAAATTAAAGAGAAATACGTTGACAACGAAAACTAAACAATAGAAGACATAACATCTTAACTAGAAAAAACAAATGATAAAAACACGTAAAACATTCACACCGTCTTCAATCATTTTTATGGCAGAGAAAATCTCGTTTACAATGACTTAATGAAATTCACGTTGTTTATCTATCAAAAGACCATTGTAAATGCCTTCATAAAATCTTTAACAAATCAAAATATAAAACAAACATGAAGATTAATTTATTAAAAGAAAATGTTAATTCTTTTTATATTTGTTTGATAAAATTAACTTCAGACTTATCTTATATTTTCTTAATTTTTATATAAATTGTGTATTTGAAAAATTATTCTTTCTTTACTAAATTTCACTTTTAAATTTAGTCCCCCTAAACTTAATTCATGCCAGTCCTCAAAATTGAGTCTCTTCTTCCTCGTTAACACCATCAATAAAATCGTGATTTTGATCTCTGGCTCATAAAAAAAAAAAACTACATTGATTCTTGAAGTCTAGTATAGGGGTCTGCGTTGTCACAGTAATGAGTTTTAATCTCATGAGTAAAAGCATACATTTGAAGATTTTGTGTTTTTTTCCTACCCATACTTTCTCTATCATCTAACTAATTTATTTTAGTCCTTAATCGCTATCTAAACACCCTAAAATCAATAAAGTTATCAAATAGTAAAGACCAAATAGTTAAATTAGAGAATTCATTCCTAAAAATGAATACTAGCAGGATTATTCCTACAACCCGAGTGACTTGGAGTTGATTGATTTTGGTATTTTGGTCTTCGGTCCTGCTTATCTCCCCATACACAAATGATGCATTGAGTGCATTCATAGTAAATGCGTAGTTGGCTATAAATATTTAAACATACTCACAACTTAATAAAAGTTAAAAAGATAAAAGAATTAAATAACATGCATTTTAAAAAAAATCACAACATTGCTAAAAGAAAATCACAACATATATATTATATGTGTATCTTACTTGATAAAAAAACGTGTCTAAATATCTGTGACCATTCCTTTTTAAAAAAAAGTATTGTGACCACAATAAACTTTCTCATGCATTAATGATTGATCCTATGCTTCTCCAAGAATATCCTAGCCTATGCCCCCATTTGGGCATTTAAGAATGAGTCATTTAGAAAATGTTTTTCTTTTGAGAACTTTTTTTGAAAAAGCACAAGGTTAGAGTTAATTTTTCAACCTTACTTCTCCACAATACCAAATTAAAAGCACAAGACTAAAATGCTGTTCACTTAATTATTCATATTTTTTTCTGCCTTTGATATGAACTTTTTTGAAGGAACCTTTGATAGGAACTTGTTTCACCTTGAATTAATTCCACGCCATACCTTAGTCTTCTTTTTTTTTTAAAAAAAATAAATAAAAATAAAATTGAAAGGAACCACCTTTTATCGGTTTGCATAAAATATAAAAGACGAGACTCTAGAAAATAGATCATACTAATAAGTGAGCACTTTATCCATATTTGATAATCAACTTATTTATAGCTACAAGCACAAGCATTTATCATGAAAGGTGCTTATGTATAAGTAAATTCTATGGAAAAATATAATATAAAATTAAATTAATTTGTATATATTATAAATTGTTTTCATAAGCCATCTTGAGATAGGAAAAATAGTTTCCATGAAGAACTTATGAAATTCAGTTGAAAAAGGATTATGAAAAGTGTCCTAAACAATTTTTATAAGTTAATCCAAACTATTTCACAAAATTTATACAAGTAGATAAGGTCAAACAAACAAACTCTTACTAAGAAACCAAAAATATAAAAATATTGAAAAGGGTATTTTGTAAACTTTTCAAAAATTGACTATACAACTTACACAATTTTATTAGTTTAAAGAGGAAGACTAGCAAGACATTTCTAATTTTCCTTATAAATTGTTTGACATGACATGTTGTTTTAGACTGTTGAATAACAATTTGAGCAAATAGTTTTATTTTCTAAGTTGACAAAGATTTTGTTCTCTTTGAATATTGTATTTTTTTTGTTGTACTCGTAGTAAAAAAAATCGTTCAAAATACATTGTTTTTAATTTTTGGAAACATATCATACTCAACCTTACAATCAGACAACAACAATAAATGATTCACACAACATATATCGCAACTACATAACATAGCCATATCAAAACATCCCCAGTCTAAATTACCTCATTGCCACAAAAACTAAGAAAATAGTTCCTACAAGCAGATCAATAAAACTGATCCGATCATAGCTGTGTAAAAGTCATACACTTTTAAAATGTATCACCAAACAAAACTACAAAATATCCAATTAAACAACCACCAAATTTGTATAATTCCTTGCACTTCTTAAACTAAAAGTTCTGAAAAAGTCTAAAACAAACAACCTTACCACATGTCCTAGACAACAGCCTTGAACTCATTGTTGGCACCATCAATTGGGTCTTCACGCCCTCTCTTGTGGCAGCTACCCTTGGTAGTGTCAATGTCCACCTTGTCTTCTCCTTCTTCTCCCTTCAGCCAAATCCCAAACAGTTTCACACCCTTTCCACATTCACGTACCACATTGTCATCATCATCATCATCCGTATCATGGCTGGACACATTTGTTCCTTTGCCGAGGATACGGGCAATTTCATCAGCCCCGATGTTGAGATTGCCCTGAAGATAAGCTAGCAATTCTTCGCACTTCTTCTTCACGAGCGCCAGTTCACCGGTCAATTTCTCATTATCCATTTTGAGTCTTTTGTTCTCATTGGATAAGTCTGATCGGTCCACCGATCCAGTTGAGGTAGACCCCATATCTTCAGCACCAGAGTTTGAAGGTGAGTGCCCGCCAACTCCAACAGATCTTACAGCTGCCGGGGACTGGCTCTTCCGACGCTTGATTGTCGGAAGCAGCTCAGTCTCTCCTCTCTTGAAATTCTCTTGGGCGAATTCCCATTTATCGGGAACGGTCTTTCTGAAACCCTGAGTAATTGAAATTCAAGATTATTAGTATATACAAAGCTAGCAAATTTATTTACTCATTTATCTTCAGCAAGCATATAATAAGCAGCATTGAGGTTTTTCAATTTTCATTTTTAAATTACAGACTATATAACATGTTTTTCTAAAATAAATTAAGTGTGATTGAAGTATTATATGATCGTTTAGCATGTTAATGTGTTAACTTTTTAAAAAACATTTTATAAAAGTAAACCCTCCCCTCCCTTCCCCTCCTAAACCCTCCATCCAAACACACCCTAAGAAAACTAATGACTAATATCATATTGTATTCTCTCAACCACACCAAAGATTAGTCATCATTTGATTCGATTAGTCATCTTAAAGACCATCGATAATTAAAGTTGGTTTGAGCAAACATTTCTACAATCTTAATTTTAGAATCGAATGTTATTAAAGACCGTGAATCTCGCAATATTATTGGATATTTGAACATTAGTAGAAGAAATTAATTTGACTCCGTATATTTTTGTATGCATCATTAACGTTATTACTAATGATCTAAAATGAGAATATGATATAACCCAGCTCATTATCTTTGTGATTGTTATTATGTATCATCTGAATTTTAATTAATTTGAAAGGAGAAAATAATTTTTCCCGTAAAAAAAAGCATGTTATTCTAATTGACTTTTTCTATATCTTTTTCAAATAGATAAAAATCACTTTGTGAGTGCTCTTTAAGAGCTAAGACCTTTCATACCAAGGACTAAAGTATATTCTCTTTTCCTTGAATGTCATCTTTGAGAGAATAAATTATTAACTATTATTCTAATTAAATGAATTGAAAGTAAATTAAAAAAATGGGGAACTACCAAAAAATTCAATTTCTTTGCCAAAAGATCACAAATAAAAAAAGTAGAAAAAATCATTTTTTATGACTGGTAAAGTAGAAAGTAGTTAACAAATGAATTAAATATTAATTTATTGTAAAAAAAGAATTAAATATTAATTTATATATTTATTTGTTTTTATCATCCTCAAAAGATAGAATCAAACATTATCCTTAAAAAAAAAATACCTACCAAACATTAATTAATAAAATTTAAATTCAAAGTACTGATTTTGTGAATAAAATATTTTGTATTTATCACACTCAAAAGATAGAACTAACTTATCAAACATTATCCTTCAAAACAAAAAACTAATCAAACATTAATTAATAAAATTTAAATTCAGAGTACTGCTTTTGTGAATAAAAATATTTTTTAACAACGTTCGGATCAGGTAGGTAGAGTGGTGTGCAACTACCACTGCCTCCATTTCCCGTTACATAGCAATTAATTAAACAAGACTAAAATTATAGTCCAGTCAAAAAATAAATAAATTATGCTAGAGTATTTCGTGATTGTATATTTTGACTACCAAGTACCAACCCCGTTCATACAAATACAAGACAAGACAATCAAACAAAAATTATAGTAGAGTATTTTTTTAAGTCAACTATTTTTTGACATTTGAAATAATCAAATAATTACTAATAGATCAAATCAAATTCATTTATTAAATGAGATAAGGTAAGCTTTTATTTTCTTTTTCTTCCATAAAAACCATTAATGTATATTTACAATAATCTAGTCTAGATGCGGCTATAAAAATACATTTGTCGAAAAAGTAAAAAAAATGAGAGAAAAAAAATGAGAAAAGAGAAGAAAAAATATCGAAAGGGTGAAAAGTGTATATTATTAACTTTCGATTCTTCCACCTAACAAAAGGTCTATAGCACTATCTTTAAAAAAAAAAGTCTATAGCACTAAGCAACACCTGTTTTTTACCACACATAAAAGTAATAAAACATTTTCATATTTTATAATTGTTATTTTGAAGCAGACACATGTGGAGTAAATTTCCAAGAAATAGCAAAACACTTCGTAAATAAATAAAAAAAATTGGTGTGAAAAGGATTCAAGAACATTTCTCAAATAACGATACTTCAACAAACAAAAGACAAATTCAAAGCAACCAATTCTATCCTACGTAATGTGAAACCCACTCTAATTTTCATTCAACGTACATGCCAATATTATGATCCTTCAATTGGAAGTTCCACGTAAAATTCTAGCCCCTACCCCACACTCAAATAAATTTACCAATTCATATGATAATAAATTCTTATACGTTTAATTATCCCATTAAGCATAAACTAATAAACGCTCTATAAGCAATCCCAATTTACAAAAGAGTTTTGACTTAATAATGGACATTAACTTAACCCGTTCCTAAGTGATCCACCATCAATACTAATATGAGTTGAACATATTGAACATAGAAAATACACACTCTACAAAATAAAAACAAAAATATTAAAAAAAGTCAAATGTATTTGATCTAAAATACAGACAATAAACATTTGACGCGTGGGTCCTTTTCTCGGTTTTAAAACTATTTTGATATTAATGATATGACATAAAAAAATCGCGATCTACTACTGATAAACATTGTTTAAGATACACATTCATCAAATTCGTAAACACAAATAATTAATTCTACACAAATAAAAAAAGAATATACAACAATACAACATGACAAATGATTCAAACAAATATGAAAGTAGCATAAAATAAAATCATAAAAGATGGAACAAGAGACTTACATAGGTGTTGAGTTGACGAACAAAGCTTGAGAAATTGTTATGCTTGAAATATTTAGGAAGCAAATCCCTAGAAAATTCAGCTTGTTTCAACACAACAAAAGTGTTGCCACCTTCACCCCAAGAAATCACATCATTGGTGAGAGGATCATCAACCATCTCATAGGTCTTGGTCAAAAATGGTGTTGGTGCCAACCTCTGAGACATTTTCTTCTTCCCGATCTACCCTTCACCTACTTCACAAATTCTACTTTGTTTATTTGTTCAAATGAAAAATAATAATCTAGACTTATGTATTTATAAATGTGAAAATAAAGAAAATTTTGTATGTATCTATATATACCTATTTTTCCTTATAAAGTTTTTGTATGAACAAAAGGAAAATAAATAAAGAAAAAGGTATATGTTTAATATGGTAACAAGGAATTGAAAAAAGCTTAGGATGAAAAACTGAAAAGTAAAAGAGCAGTTAGAAATTCCCAATCCCAGCAATAAAAGCCAAAGAGAAAGAAACGAAAATGAAAAGATGAAGAAGAAGAAGAAGAAGGTGGTTTACTGTTATTGGATTGATCAAAATCCATGAATCCAAAGCTTATGGAAATGAATAAAAGTGACAAAAAATACCATAACTTCTAAAGAGAGAACAAAGAGAGAAAAAAAGGTCAATAGAGTGATAAAATCATAAAACAATACTTCTGGAATTTAGATTCTTGCACGGGACTCTTTCTTTATATATATAGATATATTAGAAGAAAAACTTAGCCAACCCCATTTCTCAATGTGACGTGTGTTCTAGAATTTTTTCTTTTTTTTGATAAAGGGTTCTAGAATTGTTGTTTTTTTATAAAAGGATTCTAGAAATATTGAGATGCACTAACTAAGGTCTAAAGTAAAATAAATGACGATGAGACAAAATGAAATTAAAGGAACCCACTTTTAGAGATTCTAGTCTTCACAACTATTGAATCAAACGAATAAAATAATATTTTATTTTGCTTTGGATATTAAATAGACACCAATTACTAAAAAAATATATAATGTTTTGGATATTAATTAAATATCAATTGACTGCATTACTTTCTGTCAAATGTAAATTTGACCGTTTTATCACGAAAAAAATTAAATGAAATAATTGACCACATCCTCTTTTGCTTGTTTTTGTAACTGGTAAAATGTCTAGAATCATGAACCTCCTTTCAAAAAAAAAAAAAAAACTAGAATCATGAACCTTTGCAACTCGACTATTATGATTTTAAAATAAAGCCGTAGTATAAATTAAAAGGTGTTTTTATGTAAAATACGGCGATAGATAGTGTTATTCTTGTGTTTCGTTTTCGTAGGAAAATGTATTTCCCTTGTGTGTCTTTCTTTGGATTAATTTTAAATAAATATGATATTAATATAAAACGTAATATAAAAGGCATTTGATGTAAATACGGCGATAGATAATGTTATTCTTGTGTTTCATTTTCGTGGTAAAAGGTATTTTCCTTTTGCGTCTTCCTTTGGATTAGTTTTAAATAAATATGATATTGATATAAAAACGTAATGTAAAAGGCATTTGATGTAAATACGGCGATAGATAGTGTTATTCTTGTTTCATTTTCGTAGGAAAATGTATTTTCCTTTTGCGTCTTCCTTTGAATTAGTTTTAAATAAATATGATATTAATATAAAAACGTAGTATAAAAGGCATTTAATGTAAAATAGGGGGATAGGTAGTGTTATTCTTGTGTTTGGTTTTCGTAGTAAAAGATATTTCCTTTTCACATCTTCTTTTGGATTAGTTTTAAATAAAAATAATAGACCACATTTCTTTTGATTGTTCGTATTCCCGGATACATTGTATAATACAAGAATTTTAACGAAAATCACGAACCTTTGCAAGTCGGCCATCATAAGTATTATTTTAATATAAAAAATACAATATAAAAGGTATCATTTTATGAAAAATACGGAGCTGGATAATGTTATTCATGTGTTTCGTTTTTGTAGTGTTCGTAGTAAAAAATATTTCACATTTGAGCCTTGTCTATCCAGGGCCGGCTCGAGGGCCAAGCCACCCAAGCAAGGGCTCTAGGCCTTAAGATTTTGGGTTAAAAAAAGGCCTCAAAATAAGTTAATTTAGCTATAAATATATAATATGACATACTAATAATCAACATTTATCTAGTTTAGTTGGTCAATTTTAAGGCAATATCCTTTTGGTCCTAAGTTCAAATATTGTATTCAATAAAACTTGATTTATTATGCTTTTAATAAGCATTGTGTTATTTTATTTTTATTCCAAAAAGCCTTATTAGGTGTTGTGTCCCGTTGGTGTTGAGACAATGACGTTGCTTGTGTATGTCGATGAAAAATATTTTCTTTGAGAGGAATTATACCCAGATGAATGGAAAATTCACACTTGAAAGGGTGATTGTTGATGTATATAATGTGTAATTTAGAAATTTCACATTGGATGGACAATTGGATATTTGACCTGACATAAGTCATATAATTTTTGTACCTAATGTTTTAATACTTTCAGATTAATATGTGGTGTACAAACCCACTTGGGTTAGTATGGTGGTATTGACTTGAGACTTGGTCCCAAGGCCAAAAAAAATATTAAAAAATAACACGTGGCACCTCACTTAGGGTGCCACGTCAGCGTAGACCGAATCAAAATTGATATTGGGGGCCAAAATTGTCACAGATGCAAAACATAGGAGGCCAATTTGTATTTTTTTTTAGAGGGTTAAAACTGCAATTAAGCATTTTATCTACGGTCAAAGTAACGTTGGCTAACACTTTTTTTTAGGGAGTTGGCTAAACGCCCTTTGTTTACACTTGTTTTTTATATTTTACTTTATTCCCAAAATGGGAATTCCAACGCCTTTATCTATTTATACATTTTCGAAAATAGGAGAATTAGATAAGAATGCAAACGAAGGTTAAGCTCAGTGAAGTGAGTGAAATAGCTTTTTCTTCTATCTCATATAACAGTCTTATTTAGTCACAACCCTAAATAAAAATATTTGAACACACACAAATGAAAAAAATTAAAAGCTAAATAAATTAGTCATATTAATTTTTACTTTTATCTTTTAAATTTTTTTATCTATGTGTGTGTCAATTTTTTTATCTAACAATGGTATAACTAGTGTGTATACCCGTGCAATGCACGGGGAATATTGTTTTAGAATAAAATGAAAAACAAAATATTTTATACTTTATATCAAAGATATTCAGTTGCTTGTAATAGATTTATAACTCTCTAATCTATTGTGAATTTGTTAAATGGAAAAATGTCAATAAAATATGGGAAGTTGCAAATTTGAAATACGTTGAATAAGGCAATGAGACAAAACAACTTAAATTTAAGGATAGTCAGGGCGTTCAGAAAACTAAACTAAGGATCAATTCCTATAGGAATACAGTTCAATACAGTTCCGGTTTCAAACAATTAACTAATAAATAATTTTATCTTATGTAAACAAATGAAAAACAATAGAGATGTTGGTTGAAAAAAATTAATGAAAGAGACATTGTCACAATTGTAGGCCAAAAGAGTGGTCTTATATCTTCAATCCGATAATAATAGTACCAAGTGAAAACTCACATAAAATGGCAACATGTTACAATTGTAATCATTTACTACACATTGTAACTAACAAATAACTTCAACATCATCTATCCAAAAATAAAAAAAACTTCATCATCTAACTAATAATAAATACTCTATAGCAAAACTAATGCTCATTAGAATGAATATTAAGGAAACCGCTACATATCCAGCCATTGATATACATTCCCTAATAAAAACG
>Ga0099826_10002636_pt1 | contig 11697 bp, 8 predicted proteins | sample Mtrugardesep15_FD_76830 | JGI IMG/M metagenome (GOLD analysis project Ga0099826, IMG submission 76830) | Root nodule microbial communities of legume samples collected from California, USA - M. trunc garden sep15 | ecosystem: Host-associated > Plants > Roots > Nodule | place: USA: California...
ATCATTTTGTTTTGCCCTAATACAAAAATCAACGATATTATGATTTGAATCCGGCGAAACTGGTAGTAGTCGAATACGGCGTGGAGATATATTATACTCTGTTTCAGGTCAACATAACCTGTATATAAAGCAGTTGGACGGAGATGGAAGAACATAACTGTCAGCTCATATACAATCACGCCACAAAGAATGAGCTCTGATAAACGCTCAAAACAGTGAGGACCGAATAGCCAGTACGACGTCATTCGAAAGAAAATTAACAATAAGTATATGAAATTGGAGATGCACAAGACGCCCCTGGACCTAGCAGCGACCTCGAAAGGATGATGACCGGTGAAGACCAAACCAACATCAGGTCTCAAAATCTAGGCGACGACATACTCTCTCGAAGTGATTCTCCTACCCTGAAGCCATTCTCTTTCGAAACAATATCAGGTTTCTCGTTGGACATCACAAGACCAGTCACCGTCGATATGCTATCACATCAGGTTTCGCACTCCTTTATATTTAATTACGCCTTTAGTTCTCTCACGGAATTGAATCAAAGCATACAATTCAGTACGGCTGTACCACCAAATTATTAATCCAACCGTATACAAAATCAGGCTTTTTGTACAGGCTTCTTAGAATTAAAATCGTATCAACAAGATAGATATATACCTTTTTTGAGGTAGAATAACGTTATACTTATAAAGCCAATTTCATGTATATCATATAAAATCCATGTGTTGGCTCATATATGTCTATAATAATTGCTAAAATTCATCGTAACGCACTAAATAGTCATGAGTTATCATTAGGAGTCATTCACACTTTGAAGACCGTAGACCTCCTAAACTGGGTCAACCTTCTTAAAGGCTCTGACTCGGCGGCATGAAAACATAAGACGCCCAAACAAGAGTTAACCTTATTGAAGGCTCTAACCCGGCGTCTAATAAATGGGAACGCTTAAACTGGATCAACCTTATTCAAAGGCTCTAACTCGGCGTCAATCACAACGCCTAAACCGGGTTAACCTTACTCAAGACTCTCATTTGGCGTAGTTAAATAAATAAGAACGCCTAAACTGGATCAACCTTATTCAAAGGCTCTCACTCGGCGTCAATCAGAACGCCTAAATCGGGTTAACCTTACTCAAGGCTCTCATTCGGCGTCACGTAAAAAAGAACGCCTAAATAGGGATTGAACCCGGCACCGTCAAATAAAAAAGAACGTCTAAACAGGGATTGAACCCGGCGTCGTTAAATGAATGGGAAACACTTAAATTAGATTAAGGTTAACCTTCTTCAAGGCTCTAACTCGGCAAATACGAAGACAGACAGAATCGAAGATAGAGATTAAGACAAAACGCGCTACATCAAAATTAATTTAACCAAATTCAGCAAGTGAACAAATCACGAAGCAAGTTAAGATATTACAAGTTAAGGTGCCTACACAGGTCGCCCGCAGAAAGCAAAAGAGTTAAATTAAAAGACATAATTTAGGGCTCCTCGATCAGCTCGCCATCTTGGGCGATCTTCAGAGAATCCAACGCAGACAAGTCCAACTCAGGGTACAAAAACACCATATGAGATTTGGCCCTCTCAAAACCACCTTCGAAATGGCTAAACAGTGCCATCTTGCCATTCTCCACTTCATCTTTGGCTTTGGCCAGATCTCCCTCTAGTTCGCCAATTTTCTTCTCGAAGTCGCCCTTGTCCGACGTCCAGCTTGACTTCTTCTTCTCCAAGTCCGACATCGCCTTTTCGGCCTTCGTCTTGTCGAGCAACAAACAAGATTACATATAGAGCATAAGCAAAGTGTGCCACATCAAAATAAATAAGGTTGAAATTCCTAAATAAGAAGGTTGAAATTCCTAAATAACACGGTTGAAATTCCTAAATATGCAAGATTTCCAACGATAGAAGAATCAACAAGGTTGAAATTCTTAAACATCTGAAGATCCTCCAAAGGAGAGCACCTCGGTTAAACAAATGATGAAGACTTCCCAAACCAAACGACTACCTGTTTTTTATCGAGCATTGAAACAAAAATAAACAAGGAGTTAAAGTACTAAGGGATTTCTCCCATATGAGAGACATCACCCATAGAAGAGAAAACAACTCGATAAAACCGATAAACGTAGGAGCTTGCCCATCAACGATTAAAATATGATTAGAGTTAAACATAATCACTTCGCCTTGTTCCAAGACTCGTGTTTGGGGGGTTGTGGACCATCATCCCTGAACAAACAAACGTAGGTCCCTTGGGGGCTCTGAAGACAGAATAAAGCGCCCCAGGCGGGACCTCTCAAGAATAGGACATAGTATTCACAAAATGAAACAAAGTGGTGATTCAAGCAGCCACAAAATTTCAAAACAAACAGCATAATAACAACCACTTCGTCTTGTTCCAAAACTCGTACTTAGGGGGCTGTGGACCGTCATAATATTCCTAAGAACCTGAAGGCCCTCTAGAAGGGATCTTAGACCCTCCGAGGAAGCCTTAGCGCCCTCCAAAAGGGCTCCAAGGCCTAGGGCGCGCCTTATTACAAGCGTCGCCTCATCAGCTTCTAGAACCCTCTAGAAACCGCCTAAAATACGTAAATACCCCTATTACTTGGAGGCTAAGCAACCGAAACTCAAGCCCATAGCAGGCTATAAATACCTCCCTTGAGAGCATTCTCAAGGTATCCAATAATCAGTCTAAACCCTAGAAAAAGATACTTAACCCTAGTATTCATTACTCGTACTTTTTTTGCAAGTACACCCATGAAACACCTTATGAACCAAATGCGCATGGAACTTCCTAATGGGAGTGTTATGGCTGGCCATGCACCCCAACATGCGCCCTGTCTCATGGTTCCGGGTAATTTTTGTCTTTTGCTTGTTTTTCAATATGGATCTGTGGAAAAAGCCCTGAAACCCAAGGAAAACCAAGGTGGAAACATGTCTATAAATAAAGAGTCTTGCACACAATATTATTTATTCAGAAACTTAGTGGTGTAAGGTGAAGGCAAGCACGAGGAGTTCCCATTCTCTCTCTTGTCTCTATTGTATGTTTCGTAAAAAATTTTATTTTATTTTTATTTTTATGTTTTTGGTTACCATGATTAACTAAGTACTCAATGATAAGGGTTCTAACATGAACCTCTATTTATTTGCTTAATCAAATTAATGCAATTTATTTATTAATTTATGATTTAATACCAATTGTTCCAATCTCTATAATGCTTTTAGACCCTAGCTCTAACAACCATATGTATCTATGTATGCCCATTAGGTTAAGGTATAAGAAAGAAAACCCTGCCTTAATCCGAAGAATAATAATATGAACTTTGCTTAATCATCTTGAATTAGGTAGGGATTTTAAGTATGATTGTTAGATTGTGAATCATACTTAAGAAAAATTGGATAAAATTCGAAACACTATTTAAGCACTCCTTAACCCATTTGTTGAGAGAGAATGAGAATATCATGGAAACCAAATGAGGGAACTTAGAAGCTAAGAGTTTAGGGTCTTTAGGTTAGATTCAAAGGTTTCAAATGTGAATCTTTGAGAACCTAATTATAGGGGGATCTTGAGAAATGGTTTGTGCCTTTTGGGGAGAGATTCATAGGATTGGGAAACACATAAGTGGAGAGTCATTTGTGAGAAACTTTGGGTGAATCTTGGGAAACCAAACGTGAAGATCCTAATTAGGAAGTAAAAGGCTAATGGTTAGTTACTTTTGGGGGTTAGATTCTAAAAATGGGAAACAATTAGGAAACACATTGGGTGTGTGAAAATCATTTAGTGTATTGTTCATGGGAATAGATTGGGAAAAGGGTAGATATTAGGTTTGTTCTTGAAAATCTTGTTAAACCTAATTTCTTATAACCATTTTGTATCTCTTTGTAAAGAATTCATTGATAGTGAAGTTGAGAGATCTCTCTCCCCCATAGTAGGTCATTGTTTGACCGAACTGAGTAAACAATTGTTTAGTGTTGTTCTCTTTTCTCTACGCTCTTTATCTTGCTTATTCTTTAGTTTGATTGTGGTTTTGATTTACACGTGGTTCTAGATTAAATGTAGATCTATTTTTGTTACTTGTGGTTATTTTGATTATTGGTTGTCATTGATACTTGCCCTACTCCTAAATTTCATTGATGTAAGATTTGGAGTAATCGAATTCACAACATAAATCTTTCTTTTTCATAAATGTCCCACCTTTGTGGATGTTCCTTGGACCCTTAGATTCTTTGTATTTTGCCAACTTCATCATTTTGAATAAAGTTGTAGTCAGTGTTTCTTAACACTTCATGACTAATATGGCGCTTTTAAAATTTTATTATCAACATTTAAAAGTGCATTTGATCTACTAAAGAAAATGAAGGACGATACATGACAACTTCAATTGTATAGTGTTTGATTTATATTATTGTTTTAGGGTCATGATAAACTAGAGGTAACAGACATGGCAAAAACTAAAACTTTTGTCCTTAACTAAACCACATCACAACTTTTTATCACAAGTACAAGTTGTCTAAAATCCAAAATAGTCTTTTATCCACAAACAATCGTTTAAGACAAACAACTGTTCAATACCACAAAAGTTTGTCGCGTGCATTTCTGTCTTGTTTTGTGATGTTATGTCTTGTGTTGTTATGTCCATTATGTACTTTTTTATCAAATCAAACACACCTTAAAAATACAAAGTCATAATTACAATATCCATGAAATGATGCTAATAAAAATAAATGATAAAAATACTATGTACCATTTATTGGGGAGAGAGAACAATATTCAAATGGCAAGTATTGGATTTTCTAGTATAAGTTATATTTCATAGATTTTTGTTGGTATATATTTTTTTTGGCAAAATAGAAAATGTAATCAATAAAAAGAAACATATACTAAGATTAGGGGGATATTAGACCTGACTCAGGAATAACACAAATGGTAATACCCTATGATAAAACAGTCCAAGCGAAGAATCAACTATAATCTATCGTAGCAAAAACTCATTAATCACTGTCGCAACCCAGCGAACCTGCGTACGGACTCGAAACTAGGTTAAAAAAAAGAGTGAAAAGTGAACATCTACAAAGAACAATCAGAGATTAATTATGGAGAATGGATCGACCGTCAACACGATAGCAAAATCCAAGTGTCAACAACTCCCTGAACGCATAAAATGCTCTTTCGAACAAAACAACATGTAAGAACTTAAATCAAGGGATGAGTCCAATACGTCAGCAACCAAACCCTTTTGGGTTAAGTGAACCAGATCCTTTCAGGTAAAACGAACCAGACCCTTTCGGATTTTGAATCACAACCACGGCATGTTTGAACCACTGCAAAATGAGTCTAAGTCTGAAGCCACCTCAATCTCTTATCCGAACAACACACACACACACAAAACGAAAACAAAGCAAAAGAGCACAAACAAACTGCCTCCATAATTAAATAGAACATGCACACACCAAGTGGCGTCGGCTCACAAAAAATCTTCAACCACCAACGGAAACCTGCAGAACACAAACACAACAAATCTTGCAAACCGAAAGTACAAATCTAAACCATCATAATCACTTTGATATGGACATAGAAGAGTGGGAAGGATGCCGGAGGAAGGAGAGGAAGAAAGACCCCTGGAGGGGTGGAGAGGTGAAGCGGAGAAAATGGATTCTCATCGCCTCACTGTCGGCGAAATTCTACATCTTGAAAAAAGGATTTGGATTTGGGAGAGAAGTTACAAGGTGGTGGAAAGGAGTCAGTTGTAGAGAGAAGGGAGAGGTTCTTTAGTTTAGAGAGAATAGAAGGAAAGGAGCTTGTTGGTATATGAACTCAAATTTACATTGGTTTAAAATGCACTTATATGCAAAGATTGCTGAACTAAGTTGTGGACAATCAGCATCTCTTTGGCATTCAATATAATAATCTATAAAAAAAGAGAGTAGAATGATGTTAATAAAACAATATCAAATACTGCCTACGAACAACAAAGTAACGAAGGAATAAATTTTAAGAGTATAAAATAATAACTTACCTTCAAATTCAATTTCAGCGTTCTGTACAACAAGAAATAGAGAAATAAATAAAATCACAGCATACACAATACTGAGAGTTTTAGTCATATTTTGCTATTTTTGCATATCACGAATAGAATATAATTTGATTAATTTATAGTGTGTAGAGTGTATGTTGTACTAAAATAGTTAAATATTTTTTTAACGTTTAAGGAATTGTAAAAGGCACTACCAAAAATTTGAATTATTATAATTAAGGGTCTCTTAACCACACACTTACTAAAGGGATAACGTAAACATTCTTTTATAATTAACTTTTCAACCTTTGTAACATAGCAAAGTTATCACTACACATAATGCACAATGGCGTGAAAATATCATTATGCACAAGTTGAATCCATAGTAGAATTTTTTATTTATAGAATTTTTTTGTGGTAATTTATAGAATCATGAGTGTTTCATTTTTTTTTTCTTTCCAATATTCTCATTCACATGAATTCGTTGATTGACATTGGAATAAAAAATAAATTAGGATTAAAGCGATGGCATTACATTTTTTCAGAAAGTGACTTCTCATTGATATTTTTTGTGAATTCCTAAATTTATTATTATCTAACTTAAGAATATTGTTTTTTTTTTTGTTGATAAGTTCACTGTCAAAGAGATTTCTTCATTGTTTATAAAATAAAATGATTAGTAAGAGGTTATTGAAGACAGTGACAAATACAGTTCAAAGTAAAGTAGTAAAGTGAAAGAAGAAAAGCCAAGGTATTTTCATACTAGTAATTACTACATCTAATATTCCCCTAACATAGATATTTTTCCTTCTGCATTTCAAGGACCTAATCAACTAAATACACAAGTACATTACCATCCTTTGTAAGTGCCACCTATTAATTGTTTCCAAAGTCCCATCAGACAACTAGAAAAACTCTTCTAGATTTCTCAAGACGTGGCTGATTGCCACTCTAGTTGAATCTTCTTTCCTCTTCTTAACCAAGATTGAATATATTTATTTTCAACAAGTTGTAATTAGTCTCAACAGAGAGGATATTCTCTCTCCACTACTGAAATAAAAAGAAATTATAGAGGAAAATTTAGAGAAAGAAAACGTGAAATTCCTCTATAATTCTGTCAAAAAATTTTGCGACAAGAAAATTAATGACAGGTTTCACTTTTTCCGTCACTAATTTCTCTCTCTAATTTTGCTTTTTCTCTCTTATATTTTATTTTCTTAAGATTCTATTTTTCTATGATCATATGATCACGACATGTGAACAATGGACAATTCCTATTTGTAGTCATCTTGACCAAAACAATGTGTATACTTTCATTTTGACATTTTTCTTTTTTTAAATGTCCCATCTTTGTGGATGTTCCTTAAGATCCTTTGCATTTTGCCAACTTCATTTTGAATGAAGTTCCTAATAAAGTACTAGGGATATATCCACTTAGAAGAGATCTGATGGAACCATGTAAATAATTGGTGAAATAGTACATATAGTCATTTGATAGTGAAAATATCAATTCACTTTACAAATTGTTTATGTTGTGTTCAATGAGATTAATAGGTGAACAATAACAATGGTAGTAGTGCTTGTACTCAATGTAGTCAGGATCAATATCCTAAGTAGGATCGGTCGGCCTGTGAAAGAACGTAAACACGAGAAACGTAACACGGTTCATGAGTAGGATCGGTAGGTTGTTGACGGAACTTAGAGAAATATATAGGGAAAATAGAGGAAAAACAGAGGAACCAGCATAAAAATAGAGATAATAGAGGAAAAACAGAGAACAGAGGAACCAAACAACAAAATAGAGGAAACAGAGAAAAAATGGCAAAAAACAGAGAAGACAAAGGAAAAATGGCAAAAAAAACAGAGAAACATAGCAAAACCGAACCAAAGTGAAATCGAAGCACGGTTGAGGTGTTGTGGCACGTAAGATGGTGCGATCCTAGGTGTTGGGACTCGTTCTTGACTACATTGCTTGTACTTGAAGAAGAATAGACATCCTGTTTTGGTTGATCACTTGATAGCTTTAGCACTTGATTTGTGGCTTTAATCATGTATTTAAAAGGGTCGAGTAAAGAAACTTCATTTGAATTTACAAAGTTGACGTTTTCTGATGGAAATAATCAAACTAGAATGACTAAATCAAACTCAAAGAAGATATCAAATGACTTTAGTCACCATGAGTTGACTTTAATTGAACATTCATGGAAGACAGAAAATAAAAAGCATGTTCTCATAAAAAGAAATATTCAAAAAAAGCGAAGAACACATGATTAAATCAAAATGTAAATCCTCTCTGTTGAGAGCTAGTAGATTATGATTTACATCAATCAAGATGTTGTTATACGCTTGATTTATATTGTAATAGCCTCTTCATGAGAATAAAAATTAGCTCGATTTTGTATGACTTAGAACATTCACAATGGAGGAACCAATTTTTAGATACTTAAATGAGATTCACGTATACACATCATTCATTTATAATTTTTTATGAGTAGTACATAAAAAACACCCAATCAATTTCTTTAACGGAACAAACTAATTATCTTTCAATAAATCTATATCATTATATTTCAATATTTTAATCTTTAAAAAGAGTGGGACACACAAAAAAAATACCTATTTGAGACCTTGTACTCATTAGGTACCTAAAATTATTTTCTCAATAGAGATACCTCATAAGTATCAAGTCTTATTACTGGAATATCTTGAGTTCTGTAAGTTTGACTTATTGTATTTAGGTCATTTCTATTTTCCAAAAAAGGATTATTCGTTTTCTTTCTAAATCTAAGAAATGTCTAAAATGTTTTCTTTTAAAAAACAAATTTCTTTATATATTATTTTTTTCTTCTAAAATTACATTTTTTTTAAAGTTATGTTTAGATCTTTTTAATGTCAATTCCTAATAGCTTTGAAATAAATAAATGATATAAATACATAGAATTTATGACATTAATTGAACAGTTGTACATTAAAAATATAGTAATGGATAATACACTTCCATTTATTATTTTTTTAGAAATAGAGAGGATTTTAACTTGTTTTGTATTGGTGTTATGTCACTCTTTAATGATAATTTGAATCACGACTTAAATATCTTTTTCGCTAAGATTGTTGTTGGGTTTTTATATTTTGTTGATTGCATTATGTTAAAACAAGAATTTTAGCAAGATGTTGGGCCAGATGTCCTAGACATGTAAGTACAACATCTTAGTATAAGGTGAAGTGCTTTATTTCGCGTTCTTGAAAGATTTGGTTTTTACGGGAGATCTCTGAAGATTTGATTGAAGATATGATTCATGTAACTTGTGCTCCAAGCGTGTGTTTCTAGAAGCTGCTTATGTCAATTTGTGCATTGACGTGTTCTAGTTTTTAATGTCCTAAACATTTTAGGAAACATTATATTTGCTTCTAAAATATTGTAGTTGAAGACTCTATTGGATCAGCTGTATTGTTTAGCCCGATTGAAGAACAAGCCCATGCATTATCTGGCTATATAAAGGAAGACTCAAAACCTTGTGAAGACTACTGAAGCCGTCATTTTGAGAAAAGAGTCAATTACGGTTTCGTGTATGTCCTTGTTATTTGTGAGCCTCTCTTTGTTTCACCTTGATGCATTGAGCTGGACTGATTAGTTGAGTTGTAATTTGTTAGCCGCCCTAGTGCTTCTAGCAAGAGTAGGTTTTGTTTATTCGAGTGTCTCTCCTATTTGATTTTAATCATTGTTGAAATCACAGGTTGTGTGATTGAGAGAAAGTGAGATGTGATCTCATATCTAGGGGGAGTGTTAAATAGAAATTTACGGGTAGTGGTTAGGAGTCAAAGCAATGATCAAGGTTTGATCATATAAGTCTACGAACCAAAACTATTATAATGAATTTCCTTTCTTAGCATGGATGCATCCAGACGTAGGCGACGTTGCACCGAACTGGGTTACCAAATATCTTATATTCTTCCTTCCCTGCACTTTACTTTACTTTATTGTTGTTTATTGTGTTACATTGCCATAACTATGTATAAAGGACATCACATAAGTCATTCCTGATGTCCCGGACATCTTATAGGACATTTGTCCATGGCGTGCTAGAGTCTCAATTGCCATACACTCGAGGAGAAGAACAAAACTGAAAGAAAACTAAAGTGTTGCAATTATATATTATATTTCAATTATCTATATTATTATATTGAGTCTTTTGTCTTTAATACTTTTAGTTTTTCCAAAACATTTCCAATTGTAACTTAAAAAATTATTTGATGAAAATTGCGAATGATTAAATTCTCATAAATAAATAATTCATTTAAAGAAGAAGAATTACATAAATAATTCTCTTAAATAAATAATTCATTTACAAGATCGTTAGGGAAACTAGGGTTAGTACAGGTGTGATCAACAATGAAGAAGCTTAATCAGAAAAAATCTTCTCTCTATGTATTTTAAAATCTTGCTCTTGGTCGTGATCAAGCAAACTGAAGGATGAATCTTAATGATTCAAGTTATTATGCTCTGTTAAGAAGAATAGTCAGGTAAAAGGAGAAATAATGTGAATTGTATTGTCATTGTCATAATATTTACTTCAAAGAAGTCATATTATTTGGCTTTGGGACATTTATAGTATATTTACAATCAGTAAATCATAAGGTATATTTCATTGATTGTTTGCTAGTCTAAGATTCCAGTAATACACCGGCTTTTAAGACACTTCATCCCAAACATTTTTGAATAATTTATTTGACAATCAGAATCGGTTTTGCATTCAATATCATATTCTGGAATAAAAAAGAGAATTAAATAGTGTTAATAAAAGAAGATAAAATATTGTGTTTGAAATGAACAACAATGTAAAGAAGGAAAACTGAAAGAAAAAGAAGAAAAAAAAAAAAGCTTACGGGCAATGCTCTTTGCAACAACAGATAGGGAAATAAATAAAATCAAAGCATACGCAAATTTGAGAGTTTTATTCATATTTGTCTATCTTTGCATGTGACAAATAGAATTTGATATATTCAATTTATACTGTGTAAGGCAAATGTTTTGCTATAAAAATAAGGTATGTTTAGGGTTTAAGGAGTTGCAAAAAACAATCCCTAAAATTATAATTATTATAATCAAATGCCCTTTAGGACACCTAATATAATTCTAATTGAATGCCCTTTAACACATAATAGTTCATTATTTTGTAATTAATGTTCCAACGTTCTTGAACATAGAAAGGTTATCACTACAAATAATATTTTCTCTGTTTTTTATCTTTTGTTGTTTTAGCTCTTGAGATAAGTCTTAAGTTTTTTTTTTACAAATCTTAAGACTTGTGTCAAGAGCTAAAACATCAAAAGATAAAAAAACGGAAGAAATATTTGTATGTTTTGGATTAAAAAGACCTTATCTATAATTAAATTCATATGTGATTAGCCAAAGATCATAACTCCTTTAATAGTTTGATAATGTTTTTTTCAACAAGAGTAAACTTGAAAAAAATATTAAATATACTAAAACATAAAAAAAAAATAAAAAAAATTGGAGGGAGTACGAAATTGGCGTGATAACATAGTTATTTATATAAGAGTAAATTACACCCCCCCTCCCCTCAATGATGCTTGAATTACACTCCCCTCCCCTCTTAAGTTGAAATATACACTTTACTCCCTCAATATTTTTTTTATGTTAAAAATTATGCTCCCCTCCCTTATAAGAT
>Ga0099826_10002637_pt1 | contig 11695 bp, 8 predicted proteins | sample Mtrugardesep15_FD_76830 | JGI IMG/M metagenome (GOLD analysis project Ga0099826, IMG submission 76830) | Root nodule microbial communities of legume samples collected from California, USA - M. trunc garden sep15 | ecosystem: Host-associated > Plants > Roots > Nodule | place: USA: California...
AAAGTTTGGTCATGTATTAAAACCAGTTTTTTTTAAGATACAAAAATGAATTATATTACCACAAGCCAATAAGCCCCTCCCCACAAGGTGTAAGATATGGAACTCAAGGGAAAAACGCCAATTACATTAAAGTATCAACAAAGAGAGAGAAAATAAAAAATTTAAAAATAGCTGACAAACAGAAAAAGGGTTAAGCCTCCAAAGTTGGTAAACAAAGTTAAATTGGACGTATTTCGACTTCAACCACCAGAAAAAATGAAGATTTACCTTTTCACTCAACGCTCGCAACTGCTCCTCTTTTTTTCTAGAAAATACATTTATTTCTCTCATTCCAAATCACTCACACCATCGCTAGCCAAATAATATGAAAAACCTCGTGTAATTGTTTGGAAGATCCACCTAACCCTCCAAATTGAACAACATGCTCCTGTAACGATCCTTGATTAACCGATGGCCAACCTGAAACCAAATACCACATTTGGACACAAAACATACAACGGAAAAATAAATGGTCCCTATCCTCTTGAATGCCACAGAGCCCTGAAAAAATTTGATCATTGGTTGTCGAAACCCTTCGGCGAAAGATTGTCTTTTGTAGGCACCCGATTGAGTAATAAACGCTTTGCAAAAAGATTGATTTTTAACGGAACCATCTTTAACCACAAAACTAGACTATTGTCAGGAAACATACCACCATCCACCGTTTAGATGTTGTTATATGTGATGCACACCATATAACGATGGGAAGGATGTAAATTCTAAACCCATATGTCCTCCCTATTAACCTGCAAAACAAGATAATTTAATAGTTTGACACACTCTTCGACCAACTCCTCCTCCTAAGCAAACAACCTCCTACACCACGACCACGTTACACCATCCAACCCCCAGCCTAATGAGTGCATGTCAACCACTATTACAACTTTAGTAAGCAATAAATCATAAAATCGACTAAATCTATCACTCAAAGGGAACTCCACCTAACCAGGGAATCCACCAAAAGAGAGTACATGGCACATTACCCACTACACGATTAATATTATGACGAAACCAACCACTATCCATCAGACTCTGACCTTCTCTAATCAAGTTAAAATCCCTCCACCACACAGAACCTCCTCCTCCCCCATAACTCAACCACCTCTCTTCTTTCCCGTATCAAGCACCCAACACCTTATACCATAAACTCTCCCTCTCCTGCAACACCCTCCAACACCACTCACCAAACAAGGCTATATTAAACTCCCTCAAACTCTACATCCTCAAACCACAAGTTTCTTTACTCATACAAATAGTATCTCAATTAATATAAGATATTTTCTCGTCAACCGCTTAAATAATTATGTGTGATTAGTCCTGAGATTTGTTTTTATGTTGGATTGATAGCGTCATTATGTTTTGGTGTTTTTAGTTTATTTACTATTGTATTATTTCAATCTATTCTCTTATACTTTCATCATTTTGTTTAATATATTTATTTTTTGCTTTGAAAATAAGATTTGTGCTTTTGAGGAACATAAAAAACATTCACAGTATGTCAATAAAATGCCTATCTCTAATCTCAATAACTAATATATTCGGTCTTTGTAAATATTGTTTCGACTTTGGTGTCGCTTTCTTAGTACATCTTGTACTAAGAAAGACACTTTATTTTAAGTAATATATTCCATTTTAGCCTCTTCAAAAAGAAAATATATACATTCGGTCTTTATACATTATTTCCTCTTTCCCTCTTTTATAAGAGTAGTTTACAACCAAAAAAATTGTCCCCACATACAAGATCATATACAAATTTTTAGATGCATTGATTACTCCTTTTCCAAGTATACTCTTATTAACACTACCAATTTGTCTTGATATATAAAAAATTAACATTAAATATACATTTAATTAAAGGTAATCTAGTACCGTAATAGTCACAAATATTTGAGACAACTTTATTACTCCAACGACTTTTCTTAATACTTGTAATTTTGTAAACTACTCCCTCCGTATCAAAATATAAGCAAAATTCAACTATCTTAACTGTAACAAAATATAAGCAAAATTGACCTTTTTCCTCTTATTTAAATACAATATACCAAATATGCCATTGGTTTAATTCTCCAGTTTGCATACGTGCAGTTTTCCACACACTAAAATTGACTTTAGAAAGTGGAAGAGTGCAAAGCAATTGAATTATCTGTTGCATTCTACAACGCCATTCTTTAATGAAATAACATGAGAAATGTAAAACTAGGCACTTTATTTAATGAAAGAACATGAATAGGTTGGGCAACAAGAATTGTCATGAGGGCAAATTAGGTATTGTAGTTTAAATTAAATAACAATGATCACATTCCTTAAAATGTGTGAAATGGTCAATCTTACTTATAAAAATATACGGAGGGAGTACTTGTATAAAAAAAGACGGAAGGACTAATCATAGAATGAATGCAAAGAATAAATTTTTTGTATATATTTTTTCCGTTCCTTTTTAATTGTCACATTTTGACATTTTACGCATATCAAGACAATAAATAAATACTACTACTTTTGATATAATAATTTATACTTTTACTATAATGACCTTATTTATTTAATATCTTCTTTCATATGTTTATTTCTCCACAATAAATAACTAAAAATAATATTAGTAAAACAACATTTAATGTTTCTCCAACAAAATTTCTTCAAAAATGACACTTATACCTGCAATTAAGGAGGAAATATTTACCCTCAAAGCAACATCACAATATCCTGCCCCTTAATCTTACAACATACCCATCAAATTGACGAAATCACCCTTGCTTCTTTTCCACTCTCAGCTCTAAAACCAGAGTCAAAGATCCTCTTTCTCTTTCTCTCTTTTCTCTGCAATTCAACCTTCTTTCTATTTCTTCTTCACCATGCAACAACCTTGATCTTACAATACTTCAAAAATATCAATATCAATGGATTTACTTGAAGGCGTTGGTGAAAGTTCATCGCCACCGCGTTCCTTTGGCGGCGGTTACAGTAACTACGATATCAGAACCGACGTTTATAACCGTTTGGTTGAAACCGGTCACGAACAAGCCGTATCGAATCCGGAGTTTCGTGAACAGCTTGATTCTCACTTCAATCGTTTGCCTCCAAGGTTCTCTTCGTCAATTCAATCGTCACTGTTCAATTTCATTTTCTCACTGTTTTTGTTGTTTTGATTTTGAATTGTTTTTGGATTTTACTATTTGAAATTTTGAATGCATTCGCGGGGCAATTTTATTTGCTAAGATTTGAGTTGAGGAGTAAGAAATTGAAGTGATGAAAATATGGATATTGTTATTGTTTTCAGTTATGGACTTGATGTGAATGTTGATAGAGCTGAAGATGTTTTACTTCATAGTAGTCTTCTTGATTTGGCAAGAGATCCTGATAAGCGTCCTGTTTACCATATACGTTTATTGGAGGTATTGTTGTTGCTTTTGTTCCAAATTTTGAATCACTTCTAGAATTAGAAACTTCATGTCTCATCATGATAATTTCAAATATTATACTCTTTGTGTCACACAATAATTGGCGTATTCTCATCAGTGTAGAATATAAATGCAAAGATAATTGTTTGATTCTTACCAAAGAAACCAGGTTGTTCTACTTGCATATATTCCCCAAAGGAAATACCTATGCTAACCAACTTGCATCCTAGTTTTGTCCAATTCTTGTTTCAATAGGTGGAACATAATTCCATCTTTTGTTTTCGAGGAAGTTTTTAGAAATATGAACCATCTTCCTTACTTCCGTTTTAAATGATTTCTAAATCATGAGTTTTGCATTTGATTTGTAGTTTTTTTACACTGCACTCTTTTTTTATTCCTTTGGTTTTCCTTGTAAGGGTTTTAATGAGGCCGTTGCAGTTTGTTTCTCATGATTGTACCCTCGGTTTTGGCATAGTCCCCCAAGCTCTATTATTTTTTATTTTATTTTAATAAATTTATTGGGTGTCAACATAGTTGGGATGTCATTGCTGCCATTTAATGTTTTTGTGCTCTAACTTTTGCTTAAAAAAAACTTGAGGGCGTAAATTGTATTAATTAGAGGGTACAATTGGAAAAAACGTGAATACATTGGAAACCTAAGTGACGGTCTTTTTGGTATAATTTTTTTCGCAATGTGACAATTATTATGGGACAAAGGGAGTAATTTTTTTTCTCATATCAATGCCTATACCTATGAAGCGCTGGCACAAATATGGACAATGGAATAACAGTGATACATGATAATAATTTGAGAAAGCAAAAGGGATTGAACATAACTATATGTATGTGTTTTGGACACACAGAGATCTGTACTGACTTTTCTTCTCCTATATACCATTTTGTTGGGCAGAATATTGCTACTAGGACAGATGGTGAAGATCAAGAAATTGTTAACACTCATACTCGCCCCGAGTCTTCTTCTCATGCAACAAATGGGGGAGTCATAGCATCTAATAAGAGGTATTCAGTGAAATTTGAAGTATAATAATGCATATATACATGCGCACAGAATCACAGTAAGGTTTCACAAAACTGTTGACGAAAATATCAGTTCTATCTTTTCATAATCTATAGTTTATGTAATTTCTATCTTTAGGACAAGAGATCTGGCAACTGAGTTTGAGACTTACTCGAAGCTTGAGGATCTAAATTTGGATGTTATGAAGAACTCCAAGGATACAAAGGAAAAATTTGTAACTGACAGCTTTTCCCAGAGGTACCAATTGAATAAAATTGTGATGTGAATTCTTACTTTATCTTTAAACTTTTGAAATGATTACCTTGTTGCATTCATCAGGACCCAATATGGTTGCAATTGTTGTTTTTAGAACAGGAATTTAGCTCTATATACTTGTTACAAGTGGATAAAAAAAAAGTGGAATTAGAAAGTCCAAACCACTAAGAGTTCATGCTAGGTGAAAAAAATGAGAGGAAGACCAAAAAAACCGAGAGAAGTGTATTCTTAGAATATTAGAGAGAACTTTCTAAAAAATTTATTTGTTAAATCTTGAAATGATACAGAAGCTGGTCCTCTGTATTTGTAAGTTTAAGGGTAACAGAAAACAACCAATTAACGTTAACTAACCATAATTGTTAGTTAGTTACTAACTGACTCTATTTGAAAGGAAGCTTCTGTCGCAGAAGCCGAACATAAGCTACTAGAAACAGAAGCTTCGAGAACTAATAGTAGAAGCACCTAACTATGTGCTATGCTTATGCAATAGAAGCAACAACGCAATATAGAATAATATGCACCAGAACATTTTAAGGCTCTCTCTGAGAATGATGAATCTCTGAGTAGATAGAGGTTTGGTTTGTATGTGAACCTGTTGATGGGATGCAATGGACCACAAGACTCTTTTAGAACTCTCTCTCTAAAAAAAATATAGCCAGCTCCATGTAGTTAGCTTTAGAATGTAAAATAGGATTGTGAATTTGAGCGACAGCGTTGGTATTATTACATTCAATCCAAAAGTTGTAATATTGGCACATGCAGCACATTTAGTAGTGACTGAATCCTTAAAATTTTCTTGCGGTCAAACTTCAGTATTCAGCCTCAGCATTAGATCTTGCTGCTAATTGTTACTTTTTAAACCATCAAAAGATCAATTTAGGGCCTAAAAACACTCAATAACCAGAGATTGATCTTATATCATCTGGGTTAGCAGCCAGTTTGCATCACAAATTCATAATAGGCTTTTAGAGGAAGTGGCTGTCTTGGCAAAGCTTTGAGCAGAAGACTGTTGTCATTTGTTGTACCCTTAAGATAGATGAGTATTCTTTTAACTATTTCTTGTGTTCCATTGAGGGTTATAGAGAAATTGACATGCTTTTATTTTACTGTATAGGAAATTTATAACCTGGTAAATATGGAAATGTCTTTTGCTTGTGGTATGTGAGCTCTAGGCAATATGTCCTGAATGTACCTTCCTTTTAAAAGGAGTAAAGAGACATCCTTTAAGCGTTTCACTTCAATGCCCAGAAAATAGTCTTATGCACCTAAATGCTTGAGAAAAGTAGATTTAACTATGGAATAAGCTTGTTTAGACCCATGAATAGTGAATGAAGACGAACCACGTTTATTGGACTTTGAACCAATGTTCAGTAAAGAAGGACCCAGACTCTCAATGCATGCTCAAGTCCAAGGTAGTCAAAATCGGGATTTTACGTATAAGCTGTAATGCTGTGAAGGCTGAAACTGATTCAGTGAGTACTGAAATGATTAAAGCTCTTGTGGAATGTAATTGGCGTTAAACCTATATAGCACATGGATGCATCATGGCCAAATTAATAGCATACTTTGCACTGAATGCTATCGCAGCCACCACAACCACCTCTTTCAAATCTACCTCGCCTGCCTCAAAATTACTATTTATGCCATTGTTCTGAGTGCACTGAACATGTGGTGTAGGACTTTCTTGATTTGAAACTTGAGAAGAAGAAACTATATGAACCCTTAACACTAGCGGATGCGTTGATGTTGATAGAAGTTCCATCATTCCATCATGTATGTCTAACTTTTAAAGGAAGAAAATAACTTTATTTTGGGGGGAGGGGCCAAATGAGAGAAGGAAGCTGTTCTTGTATCAACCCATATACAGATTGAATGAAGTATACAAGATGCCCAACAGAAACATCATGTGCATTATAGAAAAATCCATTCGGTTTGGAAAGTTTGTTTTGCTCTGATGTGCTTGTGTATTTTTCAAATAATCTTTTCATTTTGGAGGATATACTGGTATCCCTGTGTTTGTGTTATTTTTATATAACTTAGAAGTTTCATGGATTTATTCATTACACTGGTAGATTTAACCTTCTTCCTGTGTCGGAGAAATTGGACCTTTTGGCCTTGAGTCTTTAACTCTGTGATCTATCTATGCTACAAGTTGAAGTATTACTTGTGTGTGAAGTGTTACCCGCATGATTCAAAATCTTTGCTTGTGGAAAATAAGTTAAACGTAAAATGCAGGCATGAACATTCAAGTGTCCCAGTTCATGAAATAATATTTTCCGCCGTTGACAAACCAAAGCTTTTAAGTCAGGTATGATCAAAAAGTTAAACTTATCTTTTTATAATTAAAATTTGCATATTTTGTAAGTTAATTTCAAACTCCAAATGTAAATGAGCTGGATTTTTTATCTACACTGCATACAATCTATGGGTTTATTTTCCGTTGTTTTATTGATTTGTCATGTATGTCGAATTTGTGTGATGAATAGAAGTTTCGCTCAATATTTGAAGGTATTTGATAACTAGAGATTTTTTGAGAAGTTTTGGAGTATCCTGTCATATAAAGCAAAGATAAAATGAAGCTTATAGACACTTTTTTTTAAAACCTTATGTAGGATATTATAGCGAAGTTTTAATAAATAGACTTTCTGCTTCATTGTTTTCTTGATAGTGACACGTGATTTGTTTTCTTGATAGTGACAAGTGAGTTGTATTATTGCATATTATTGTTAATTTAACACATCATTATTCCTAAATAATCCATAAACATTAGATAGAAAAGATCTTGGGGTTTCCTTTGTGCAAACTTAGCTCCATTTTGTTACTATAATGAAGTATGAGGTTCTAGTTTGTTAATGCCCTAAAATATAATTGATGAATTGCATGATTTCTTTTGACGGATGTTATTTCCTATTGATGGATAGCATGATTTCTTTGATGAATATTATTTTCTTTAGCTGTCCGCATTGCTGTCTGATATTGGGCTTAACATCCGTGAAGCACATGTATTTTCCACAACTGATGGATACTCCCTTGATGTTTTTGTGGTGGATGGATGGCCACTAGAGGTATGCTGCTACATGTGATGAATTTGATGATATTTGTTTCCCCTTGAAGACCTATGCAAAGTTGTATCTTTAAAACCAGTCACTGTTCGTTAATTTAAATTTTACATTGGCATTTGTGTTGTTGCATGCATTTGATAACTCTTCAAGTCATTATACAATTTTGTACTTGGTGGTTAAACTGTTTGACACTGATACTGACATCTAAGCTTTGAAGATGGATTAGGTGCGAACACCAGTTACTCACTAATGTTCATCTGGATCATAATTACTTGAAAATAATTATTTTATCAGACTTTTTTATTTGGGTTAAAAAGTTAATTGGTTCAAACCAGGGCATAAGCTTGTAGGCTATGAGGGAGCATTGTAATTATATTTCTCCTGTGTCGGTGATCTGTGCTGAGTCCCATTGTTGCTTACTTTGCAATCTTGTGCTCAGGAAACCGATGGTTTGTATGCTGCTATGGAAAAAGCTGTAGCAAGGAGTGAGGTGCATTTTGTCTCCTTGACCTTGATTCTGCAAAATATTTTATCCGTTGTTTGAAATGTTGAATTTTACCCCCCATCAAGAATGAATAGATTAATGATTCTTGATGCTCATAGGCTTGTATTTCCTGCAATAAACTTCCAAAAAATCAACAACTCTACAATTTCTAGGGGAGGAAAAGTATTTAGGATTTTAATACTGGATAAAAAGAAATAGACCACTTATAACAAACTTAACAAATCCTGGAAAGCTTATAGCTTGCTTTTGAAAAATTTAAAAGTAGTATTGCATTTTCCCACAGCTCATGCTCAATAGGAACCTGTAAAAGCATTGTGAAAGATCTTACACTCTTTCCTGCCACCAAAGCCAATAGGGTGGACAATTATCAAAAGAAGATGCAGAAACCCTCAAACCAATGCTCATACAAGATGCCAAAATATCTAATACAAAGCTGCCAAGTAACCCCACTGTAAATAATAGTGTCCGTGGTCAACCTCCAAAAATAAGGAGTAACAGACCTTGTCAAGTGACCTATGATTTTGTTAGAGATAACTAATATTAGTATCATGTAAATACAGTTATAGGGTAACATCAATATTTGTATTTTTATTTTAATTTTATAGTTCAGTATGTATATGATATAGCTCCGATGTGTAAGACACAATTTCTCTCATTCTCAACATGGTATGAGTCTATCCTAGATTTTGTTATTGAGCCACGACTTCTGTTATAGGGGGTCAAACACGAAGGATTCATTCATCTTTCCCTGCAAGAGGATGTGTGAACCTTCAAGTCAAACACACTATACCAAGACTTTCTTTGATAGGGGGTCAAATGGCGTTTCTTGTTTGGGTCGAGCGATTCAAAGTCCCAAGTGTGAGGGGGTGTGCTGAGAGTCCTACATCGGCCAGAGATATCGTCTAAGTAGTGTTCATAAGGCTTGGCAGTCGTCACTCAACAAGGAGTTTTGTAGTTACGAGTTTTCTAAGAAACAAATGTCATTGCAAGGCCAATTGCAGTAGCAGAATATTGAGCCATGGCATCAACTAATTGTGAATTCATCTGGCACAAATAGTTGCTTTAGGATCTTAGGTTTGGAGATGCTACACAGATGTCGCTCATCTGTGAATAATTAAGTTGCTTTCTTGTTGCCTCAAATCCAATATTGCACGGCAGGACTAAACATACTGTGATAGATTGTCAATTTGTCATTTTATTAGGGAGAAGAATTTATCTGGAGATATCACTAGCTTTGTTGGTTCGAATGATCAATTGGCAGATGTAATGGATTCTCTTTATCGTTTTCTCTTTTCTCAACACTGGAAAATCACACAATATATTACTCTATTGAAAAATTAGGACAAACACACATTAGCTGAAGTTTAAAGTGATATTTTGAATTTTATCCTAATATTTGGGATTCAGTAATACTCTTGCTAAGCATGTAATATTGTAATCAATATTCTTCCTTTCTTTAGGGGTCATGGTCTCATTCTTCAAATTCTCATTCAGCTGTGGAGAAAGCCTTAGCAGCAGAAGGAAAATCTGGAGACTGGGAAATAGACAGGAGGTCGTTAAAGATAGGAGAAAAAATAGCATCTGGATCCTGTGGAGATTTGTATGTTGGATTGTTTTGCCATTATTTTTTCTATATTTTAGTTTTTCTTTCTATTCTGCTCTAATATCATCATATTTATATTCTTGTGCATCTAATTCGCATTGTATTTCGGACAGGTATCATGGAGTTTATCTTGGTGAAGATGTTGCTGTTAAGGTTCTGAAATCTGATCAACTGAATGATGCCTTAGAGGATGAGTTTACTCAAGAAATAGCAATTTTGAGGTCAGTATTTTGCTGCTCTTGGTTTAAGAATTAAGACAATTCTGCATATTGCATATTTTGTTTTTCTTATAAATTCTTTTTCTGAAAAATTATTAAATATTTTTATTCTTGTTTGTTGTACCATAAGTATGTTCTCTTTGTCTTCAGGAGTAATCCTAAATTCTAAATATTCTAGCATAATATCAAGATATTATAAGATATTTTCTTATATTTGAACAACTACATGTTTAAAATAGTAAAGAGAGAAATGAAATATCAACTCAAGTACCAAGTCTTAAGAAGTGGCTTGGCATGCTACATAACTATAAGTCTTAATTTTTTCATGGAAGGAAAAATAGGCCTTTGCTCCTTTTCTGGTTCACTAGTGACTTGTACATTTTGTCAAGAAAGTACCAAGTCTTCAGAAGTGGTTTGGCATGCTACAAAACTATCAGTCTTAATTTTTTCAAGGAAGGAAAAATAGGCCTTGCTCTTTTTCTGGCTCACTGGTGACTTGTACATTTTGTCAAGTGTGTAGATCATGCCAATAAACTGCTTAGTTAGCTGCTTCCTTGCAACTGTTCACTTAGTTAATCCTTCAAGGATTGGATGTCAGTCTATATGCTACTAACTCCATCTCACTATAAATGTCTTATTTGCAATATTTCTCTATCTCATTAACTGTCACTTTAGAATACCGATACAATGTTTATTATCATTTCCCTAAGAAGTGTGCACTACCTTAAAAAAGTACATAATATGAAACGGAGGAAGTACTAAGTTTAAATGTTCTTATTTACATTAATTATAGTCTTCCAATGATTCTCACTTTTTTTCATTTACCTTTCTCTAACCTGGAAATATTTTGACAATTTGACTTTTTTATTTCTTAACGCAGACAGGTAGAACATAAAAATGTTGTCCGTTTCATTGGTGCATGCACAAAGTGTCCACATTTGTGCATAGTAACAGGTATTAGATTTATCCATTTGGTTATGCTAATATATAGTTGTACAATATCCAATTTAATGTGTAATTAGTAAGCCGTGCCCTTTATTGAGAGATGTCTTGCGTAACTAAATACTCTTATGACACCCTCCAAGAGGTTCAAAGTTTGAAATTGAACCCTCTTATGCACGAAATAGATTTAAAAAAAAATAACTTATGTCCATACCATTCTTTGTCTTTTTCAATAGTATAATAATTGCTGATAATTGATGATAAACTTTTGTTGGTAGGGCCTCTTATTTTACTCTACAAAAATGTTTGTAAGGATACTCTAGTTGAAAACCTGAAAAAATGGTATCATTGGGAGACAATAAATTGATACGATTGAGGCAGAAACTTTGAAGTTAAAATGAACATGGGAAACGCCATGGGAGAAGTTCTATGAAACTTATTTGAATATAAACACCAATGTAAAAATTTGATGAAATATCGTATAAGATGAGTAATCAATCTATCTATTCCTCATTTTATTCGCACAAATGAGTGTCCCTTGATTAATTGAAATATGAAATAAAAATAAAAGCGTAAAAGCATTATTTGTATTCAAACTATATTTCAAAACTTGTATATTTTTGAAGAGTATATGACT
>Ga0099826_10002638_pt1 | contig 11695 bp, 9 predicted proteins | sample Mtrugardesep15_FD_76830 | JGI IMG/M metagenome (GOLD analysis project Ga0099826, IMG submission 76830) | Root nodule microbial communities of legume samples collected from California, USA - M. trunc garden sep15 | ecosystem: Host-associated > Plants > Roots > Nodule | place: USA: California...
TAGGAAATCACGCTTAGGTTTAGGAGGAGAGAAATTTTGCAAAATTTTTAGGTTAAAATTAGGGCAACTGAGTTAGGTTTATGAATAAGATATGCATTAATTTAGGAAATCACGGTTAGGTTTAGGAGGAGAGAAATTTGGCAAAATTTTTAGGTTAAAATTATGGCAACAGGGTTAGGTTTATGAATAAGTGATAAAGATAACAGATGCATTAATTTAAGAAATCACAGGTTTACGAGGAGGGAAATTTGCCAAAATTTTTAAGTTAAAATTAGGGCAACAGAGTTAGGTTTATGAATAAGAGATAAGAGATGCATTAATTTAGGAAATCACGGTTAGGTTTAGGAGGAGGGAAATTTGGCAAAATTTTTAGATTAAAATTAGGGCAACTGAGTTAGGTTTATGAATAAGATATGCATTAATTTAGGAAATCACGGTTAGGTTTAAGAGGAGGGAAATTTGGCAAGATTTTTAGGTTAAAATTAGGACAACAGGGTTAGGTTTATGAATAAGAGATTATAAACAATAAAACATTAGATAGAAAAAGGACCTTGTGCCCTTGGACACTAATTAAAAAAAGTTAAAAGTAAATTCTTTTTATTGAAAACAATAAAAAAATTACTTTCAAAGTTTTTTTTAATTAATGTACCATCTTAAAGATACTAGTTATATTTAAGAGCGCTTATATGAGATGAAACGGATCTTTTCTAGCTTAACCAAGGTCCTGTGTTCGAATTCAGCCCATTTGGATCCCACAATGCTCGAAAGAGTTATGCACGGAGGATACTTCGTTTACACAAAAAAAAAATACTAGTTATCATTCTCTTTAAATTATTAAAAAACTTCAAATTATTATTATAGAAACCCTCTTATTGAAGGGGCTCCGGGAAGCAACCGTCAACGTCAACATCAAGAGGATCCCCTCCCAAAGTCATCAACCTCTTCCCGTCAACAACATCTTGACTCACGTAAGAATAGTTTCATTGTTGACCATCACAAGATTTAGGGTTGCCTTTCATTTATATGTGAGCTGCTTAGTTTACTTACCGCATTGGTCGATGTGGGCTTCGTGAGAGCTGAGAACATAGAAACCCGCTCCTTTGCTAACTTGTTTTCACAATCTTCCTATTCACTCATTTTTGACCTCTTCCTTTGTTTTGCTTATGTGTCTTGCTTGTTGCACGCGTAAGAGGCATTTGTGTAATTCCATCATAGTCGAGTGAAATTAGAGCTGAACCTGCATGACAGTTTATACAAACTTTTAGCTTAATTTATTGTATAACTAATTCAATTCTTATTTTTAATTAGTTATATTAGACATGACAACAAAAACCGCCCCCGCCAGACCCGGCCGCCTCGCCCTGAATTTAACGGGAAAAAGCCGATTTAATTGGGTGCAGGTGTGAGGGGAATTTTGATTTTTAGTACGGTACGGGGTGGGGGACGCTTACACCCACCCCGCACCCGCTTTTTGAAATTTACTTTATTAAATTTTATAATCTTATTTCCATAAGCACCAACCTATTTTAATATATTATTACTCTTTAGAAACATATTTATTATAATTATTTTACTCATTTGAATTTTTTTTTATTAGATATTTAATTATTAATATAATTATTGTTTTTGTTACTATGAAAAAATGGAAAAATATGTATTTTTTAAATATTTTATAAAAAAATAGATTTTTCGGGGGCGGAGGCGGGTCCAGGAGATCCGTCCCCATTGAGGGCGAGGTTGGGTGTTCAATTTTTACCCCCAATATGGTTTGGGGATGGGGGCGGGTGCAGGTGCATGGAAGCGAGGGCGGGGACGGGGATGCTTAAACCCGCTCCCAATCCGCCCCGTTGCCATGTCTAAGTTATACAATAAATTAAGCTAAAAGTTTGGTAGCGATCTCACTAGCAAGGATATGAACGCCTAAAATATGTTCAAATCAGGGATATGAATAAACTTAAGACAATGCAGATACTGAAATTCTTTTCTCATGATCATGAAGGAAACAAACATAACTGTGAATGTACACAGCAGCTTTAATTCTTAATATGCAAACTTGCTGTAGAATATGATTCCTTGAGATAAGGTTGCCAAAGATGATATAAATATGATTCAAAATTTAGAAAATATTGCATACTTAGAAATTCACATTCATAATATACTAGATATAAGTCCACACATTGCGCGGATATCTTAATGTTTAGTTTGTGAAAATTTTTAGAGAATAAATAACTATTAATTTTTTTTCTTCCAAAGAACTATTATAATTAGTTATAGAGTGAAGTTGGTGATAACATATGAAATGGAAGATAAGTTAGAATAAAAAAGATATATTGACATTAATTAAAAACATGCAAGTAGATCGTTGTAGTTGAGTGTATGTTGCCTAGAAAAGGAAGATGAGTGAGATGAATGTCAAAGCAAGTTCAAAGTCACCTAAAAAATTGCCTATGAAAAAAAATACTTATATTAAATATATTTGAAAAAAAAATAACATTGGTAGGATAATATTGTAGACTTAAATTAAGGCAAAGCTTGCATATCAAAATCAAATATTGGTGCGATAGACTTCATTGTGTCTACTTTTTAGCCTTGCAATAGAAAAAGACACCTTTTGGTAAAAATTCATAGAAAGATGTATATATGACATAAAAAGTGGTATTGATTGTGTTGTAGATCCTCATATTCGTTGCTAAATTCTTGACTTCGAACGTGTCTTGTGACAATAAGAAAACAACAACAATGAAATATTTACGGTAAACACAAAACAAATGTTTGAAGTGATTAGCAACACAAGGAAAAACAATAGTATAATTCAAAGATTTTGATGAAAAATGAGTGTTTGTCATCAAAGCAAATCAAGAATGAAGATGGTGAAACCTCTTTACACCCATTCTTACCACAAAAGGGGCAACGGTCATTGCAAGGTCAATCTCCCATTTTGTTTTTGGACAGTAAAAATTGTGGATATGATGATTGTGACTTGTAAGCTCTTAGCAAAGGGATAATAATAATAGAAGGATTTGGATACAAAACAAAATAAAAATAGAATGAAGTAGAATAATAAAATGGTTAGAATGAAGTAGAATAATAAATTGGTAACGTATTTATATTTTTATTTATATATTAACACATAGACATTTTTTTTGGTGGTTTATACACAATGCGACCTATAAAAAAAAGAGCACACCACGTGTACCGGTGCGTACACTCGGGTATTCTACTAGTTTATCCCTAAAATATGGAGTAATGTTTTTTCACTGTTATTTATTTTGTTACAAAGGTAAGAAAAAACAAGAAAACATCATAAAGAAAAAAGAAAAGGAGCTAATCTCTCAAATAGAAGGTTACAGCTGCATCACTCCGCAACAATGAGAGAAGATCAGTTGAGGGAGAGTCTTGACGAAGGAACTCAAGGTTAGAAGAAGCCCCGAGTTTAGCAATGAAATCTACGCAATGGTTTCCTTCTCGAAAAGTATTGATAATAGAGACATTTCCCTATTCAATTAAATCTTTTGTCTTGAATCAAAACCGCATAAACATGATATTTTAAGGAGGGGCCTTTGATGATGTTGATACCATGAAAAGAATCAGAATAGCAAACTAGATCAATGATACCCATGTCTTTAGCCAGCAAGATATATGGCATAGAGTTCGGCATACAAAATGTCAAAAGAGTTTTGAATTTAAACTGAAAAACCCGACAAATAGTAACATGCATCATTTCTAATAACTTCATCAAAGTCAACTCTTGTGGGGGAGTTCAGACAACTACCATCAATATTGAGAATGACACATGAGTGATTGTTGTTATTCCACTTAATTGATATAATTTATGGCTCTACATTTGTAATTGTGGTATAACAAGAATTGAGAGGTATTAACGATGTCATGATTGTGGATAGTAAGGCAGGTTGTGGACCAATTATCATTACCTAAACACATCATATTTCTATTCCTCCATGCCCACCAAAGCGTGGAAGCAAAAAGGTGAGAGAGAGGTCCCAACGAGTCATTTTTAGTCAATCATAAGTGTTTTCAATTGAAAAGAAGTTGGATTGAGCCATTTTTCACTGTTATTTTAACATCAAATAACTAATATATAAACATAAAAAAAAAGAAATATTAAACTTATAAAATTCGTCATCAAATACCTACAAGTAACTTTACAAACGTCAAAATAAATAAAGTTTAAAATAACTTTTTTTTGTCAATATTCTTTCAAGTGAAATGAAATCATTAACTTTTAGCTTGTGAAAAAAAATCATTTTTTTTCAAAGAAAAGTTTAAAATAACTTATAATTGCATAAAGTAAAATATCTGCAAACATCATATAAAATAACAAAATGGGAAGACCCTGAATTAAGAAATATGTCATATAAAATAATAAAATGGAAAGACCTTAAATTAAGAGATATATGTTATTTGAACAACCAAATAATTTATGGAACAACCAAAAGTAATTATTGACACAAAAATAATAGAGATATTGATGAGTAAATCTAAACCAACTTAAACAATTTTCCGAAGAGCAAAGATATTTGTACAACCTTTTTAGACAACTTTTGTTATAATTTTGTCATTCACTTTTTTGATTGGTCAAAAACAATAGAAAGAATATAAAAATGTAATATATGTATGAAAGATAATCTAAAATTTGTACCAAAATTGTTGTACAAATATCATTACCCTTTTCCGAATATAAAATGTAAATACCTAATTGTAAAAAATTATATGAAAAATTGTTTTGTAGAGCAAGTGCCTAACATTGGAATGACTCTTACCGCTGAAGAGTCTCTCAATATAGAGGTGACACCTCAACGTTGTGTAAGAACTCCTTCAACAATAATATCATACCAATGTTGCAAACCCCGCTAAAGAATGCAAAAACGCTAAAAATAGTTTGCTAGGTGACTATCACTCAGAATCGGGTTGCCTTTGATTTTATATAAGAGCTGCTTAGTTTCATTTTCACATTAGTCAATGTGGGCTTAAATTTTCCTTGCTACACGTATTTGAAATGTTTAATATTTTCTCTTAAATTTTTCATATGTTTAAAATCTTTTTAGATTTCTTTAATATATACTTATGTGTTTGTATACCTTTACCATATATTATACCCACCACAACTTTGTTCTTGAATGTGGAAAAAGTGATTGGAAGCAAAACAGAAGAAACTAAAAAGGAATTGCAGTTACATGCATGTCACTGAATTAGATCGCTTCTCATCACGTGAGTTTATGCCATTTATTCTCTTTCACATCAATTTTTGTAGTTTAAATGAAATTGTCTGAGTGTAAAGTTTGATAACTTTCTCATATCTCTTTACTTTTCTCATCTACATGTCCAATTTTTATTCCTTTTCAACTTTAATGTGCATATCACTATATCACTATAATGGTTGGAATGAAGCATTTGAACTGGTTGGGATGGTATCTGTGTTATACTTGTTTCTGTTGGAACACTAGTTGAATTTGAGTTGAAGTTGGAAGAATAAACACAAGTCCTTTAGGAAAGAACTAGTGTGAATATGCATTGAAAAAAATGTCCCGCGTTGGATGGAACATACCCACTAGTAGTTTTTATATTAGTGGTATTAATTGAGGGTTATATATACTTATGTTTCAAATCCAATATTTTGGAACCTAAGCTCTTCTATTATTGTTATGATTTGTAGGACCTTTTGTGCTGCTATTGTTATACACTTATTATTCTATTCTGAAGTATGGTTTTAGTGGGATCCTCTTCGGCCATTGTACTGTACATTGCTATTGCTGAGATTCTAGAGGTTGATGTAACTTGTAAATTGCATTATAGTTTAGGTTTGAACTTGAACAAGCTTTCCTTATTCTTGTCTTGTTTCAGTTTGTACAGCTTTCCCATTGTGGAACCCAATCCTGTTCATAAAAACCGTGTCATTGAAGAGGGTTTGGAGGCTATTGGGAGAATAACAAATTAGGTTCAGTCTAATTCTGTTGTTTTGGTCTGATGTGAAAAAATCAATCTTTCTTTATAACATCTGTGTAGGAATCAAGCTCAGTCCTCCATTCACGGCGTGGCATTTCTGATTTAGCTTTATCCTCGCCAACTTTGATGTTTCTAATTCATTTTCATGAGTGCATGTTAGATTTAAAGAACCTCAAACTTGAAAAGACAATTTTCTAAAACCTAGGAGCTTGTGGGCGGCTCTATAACTATACATATCGTGAGGATAGTAAAGTTGTCATCATCATTGGAGCATCTTCTAGCATTGGAGAGGCACGTATATATTTAATACATGTATTTTGAAAAATCAAAATAGCTCTCTTTCTTTATATTTATTTATATATCTCCCTACAATTTGACTTGCAGGAATTTCTTGAAGAAAGATTGGTATCATAGCTTATGCTTTTATGCAGGTAGCTTATCTCTATATGGATTTCTTATACATTCATTTATCATATAACTGCACTTTTGTGTAACTACATATGTTAAAATGAATGACATTTTCCATTCAGTGTGGTATGAACTATTTTGATTGATTTGGAGTTACCCCTTCCCTTGCTACTCTCGATAGTGAAGATATAGATCCAATTGTTTCCTGAAATTGATTAGCACGTAACGCAAGGTATATCTTCAATCTTTAATCCAAGTTTTTGTTTTCAGTTCAATTCATTTAATTTTCTATTTCAATTTATGCAATTCAACTTTCATTCCCAGGTCAATTAATTGTTATGTTTTGATTCATCTCTTTCTTTTTCATTAAGCTTAGGTGGCAATATAGTTAAATAATGCTCCTATTATCAAATTTGATGTTTCCAAAGGTCTCTAAAATTATGATGAACGTGAATATATTTTGAAAAAATTAACCTTATGTATTCACATTTTCAAACAATCTCAGGTTTGTGATGCAAATCAAGCTGAATTTCCATCCAATAGGGTTCACTTTTGGAGATAGCAAAATCTCTTCAAATTGAAAGCCTTTGACTCGGGTTTGGCACAAAATTGGGATGTGTTCTGAAGGAACAATTCTTTATCAGAAGCACAAATAAGGATATGACATATTAGGAACTGGATCTATCCTTTTTTTTAAAGAAGAACCAAAGAAGCATCCCTCGGCAAAACCTTTACCTAACATCATCTCTCAGAGTGGACATCGGATACTGGCACTACCATCGTACTCGTAAGTCATAATGCAGTTACATCAAGGTCAGGTCAATACTAGCTCCTTAGAAAATATTCATTCCAAGATCATTCTACAAAAATTATTAGCTAGAACCTCTTAGAAAATATACATCTTCTGATAGTACTTGCTTAAATTAAACGTCCTCTAATATCTTGTAGGTAATGAAATAAGTTTCTTTATGGTAAAGCAAGGTTGTCATGTGACCTATATCATTGCTTCCTTCATGGGAAAATCCTGATAATTGTTACTTCCTAATTATTGTTTTCTATTGTTTGTAAACAATATATTCTTTTCTCCTTTCATAAACAACTCAACTTAGTGGTATCCGTTTACAAGATCGCATTTCACTGCGGAGTGTTGCAATTTGTTCATTAGTAATGATGCTTGCTGGGGAAATACCCAATCCATGCAGTGACATTAACCTTACTTTGAGCCTGAAAGAACTTTTGGGTTTGAAAATTTTAGGAATTACTAAAAGAGTGAAACTTCCAGCAATACCAGCCACATCTTTCTGTTGGCCAATAAATTTTAAAATGGAGCTTTTTATCTTAACACCAAGCATAATAATTTGTCCAGCTCCATAAGCTTAGCAGCAGAGCATTACTATTTGTGGGATGAAATTTGTATTTGAGGAATATAGGTCAAAATGTGGAAGATTTAGGAGACTTAGAAAAAAATTGTCCATTTAATTGAGCTCTGTGTTTAATATAATGATTAATAAACTTCATTATATAGTTTGTAGTGATGCAGGTATTTGTAAGTTTGTATTCATTTTATATATATAAAAAAACCTTGTAGATTGAGAACAAAAATAGATGTATATAACTAAGTGCATGTTTGCTTTGGACGTTTGCAAACTCCAAACCAAACAGATACTAAATAGTACCAAATGAAACAAAACAATTTGAACAGAACAAAGAAAAACCTAAAAATAACTTATAAATGCAATTTAACCCTTTTAACAATATTACATGAAAAATTTAACTAATATTTCAGAGACCATCAATAGGCTCCAAACATCGAGAAGAACTTGAATATATAGGAGAGGTTGTCATCAGAAAAGACTCTTTCAAGTTAACAACTTCTCCTAGATATTTCAAGCCTCTCGATGTTTTATCTATCTCAAGGCTATCTCAAGTCTATGGATTGCTTAGTTTTATATGTGGATGTTCAGTTTTAATTTCCCCTTGAGTCGATGTGGGACTTGTAAGAACTCAAAACAAAGATACCCGCTCACAGTTACCCCTTCCCTTGCGCTACCCTGACAATCAATAACTTGTTCTCACTATCTTTCTTTTCACTCATCCATACACACACACACACACCTATTTGGAATGTTTAATCTTTTCTCTTCAATTTCATATGCTTAAAATCTTTTTTTATTTCTTCAATCCCTCAAAGCTAGAACGTTAAACATATATTTATATATCCCCCACGAAACCCAAGCTTCATATATTTATATCTGTTTGAATTTATGCAATTCAACTCTCATTCCCATGCCTCCTTCCTTCACTCAGGTCAATTAATTGTCAGGGTTTAAGTCATCTCTTTCTTTTCCATTAATTTTAAGTAGCGACCTAGTTGAATTAAAGGTCTCAGGCACATTTTTTATTTGAAACATTTTGTAATATGATGATGAACATATATATTTTGTTGTTGCGCGTGCTTCAACTTTGGAATGAATTACGTTAGAAGTAAATTTTCTCATGAATGATCTTCAAAATAGTCTCAACAAGTAAGAGTTCAATTTAATTGCTTATTCTCATAACAATGAGACGTCTGTGATTATCCTATAGGTTGGCAAATGGTGGTATCAGCAGACTGAAATTGAACTTATTATATTCATTTATGGATATGGTATGTAATACTTTCTTTGTCCATCAGGGTATGAAATTTCAGACCTTTTGAGCTGTTAGTCATTCCATTTTTGTTGTTTGGATTTTGGTGTATAACATAGACGATAGAGAAGAGAACCATTTACCATCCATGACTTTTTGTGTGATTAGAAAAATTATATGTCCATTTCTCTAGGCACTCACTTGATATCTCTAAGGATCTGACTTGGGTTGGGAGACTACAAACTGATGAAATTTACTCACTGTGTGAGTCACATGATAGTTTCAATACAAGGTGGCAAATAAAAAAAAAAGGGGTGACTAGCATAGGATCGAGATGCCCTCGCTAATGAATGAGCTACCCGATTGGCTTGTTGTCTTACAGAACTTACCCAAAAGTTGGTATTAATTAACAGCAATTCCTTACACTTATCAATCATACTTCCTGCTGCAGTGTTGTTGTGATTGTTGTTGTAGACAACTTCCTCAACCTGCAAACATTCCATTTCGATCTGAATATGACAATTGCTTCAGAATTGTAGCCACTGCAGTGCTTGCCATAGTCCGTAACCCTAACATAAGCTGTAACCAAACTTGTCCTCTGTCAGAAAAAGAGCCACCTATGCTAAGTTTTAGCATGCCTCCTCATAGTTTTTGCCATCTGATATTGCCTCCTGATCTGAGGCTACACTTTGGTTCTTGTGAACTGCCCTTCAATCTTGTAATGTTTCTACATCTCTTCTTGCAACCTCAAAGCTACTTCTACTGCAATTCTCCCACATAATGACATTCCTTTTCCACCAAAATACTCCATATTCTCATTGCTATAACACAATTTGCTCGCGTGATAAATTTGACAGCATATGAATTATGGCCTCCAGAAACCTTCAGCTTCATTCACTATAGACTGAATTAGCTCCCATATTCCTACTTCCATCCATACTTCCTTTGCTACATCATACCAACGAAACACATGCCACTCATTTTCCAATCCCCCTAGGCAGCAGGCACAATTTCCTCTGCACAACACATTTTTTTGTATCAATCTTGATCTTGTTCGCAGCATACTGCGTAAAGCTGTCCAAAGGAACACCTTGACTTTATTCGATATCCTCAGCTTCCAGAGTTTATCCCATTCCCCTGATTTGCACAGATGCGAGTTATCTATGCTTATGTGAAATAGTATGTTGACTTAACCGGATAATTGCCATCTCGACTACATCCCCACACCATATCACTGTTGTCTTGCATATCTTCAGTATAACCGAGTACCATACCATTCACCTTTAGAGACCTAAAAAATTTATAGTGAGGTCAAGAAGCATTTGTGGCCCTTAACTTGACAAACTAAGCTAAGCAAACATCTATGATTAGTTTACAATTTAATATATTTGATAACTAAATTAACCTCATTGCTCCAACCAAACATCATGTCCAAGGAGAATGGCCCCTTGTATGGAACTTAGAAGCACCTCCTATTATACCAACCAGAGACCGTCTGCGTGCAAAAGGAGTTCAGTGTCCTCTAAATTGCCTCAAATGTGATCAACACGACAAGACCACCTGGCTTCTGTTCATGTGCTATCCAGAATCCATACAAATTGACCCTTGGGACAGCCTTGATGGTCATTTATATATGAGCATTAAAATAATTCTGAATGGTCACACACTAATACACATAACTCAAAAGTACAAGTAATTAGAAGAACATCAATTTCTGCATTACATGTTTGAACAATACTAGCATAAATCGATACCTTGCATTTGAAAGTACAAGAAGTAAACATGCATTTGAAATTACATTTAAAATTGATTGTGTAGAATGTAGACAATGTTTGTTTTGCTAAAAGTCTGCTTCGTTATTGGAATCATTGGATCATTATTTTCTTCTAGAAAAACAATATTGTAAAGATGACATTAATGACACATAATTTCCCTTAACATTGTTACCTCAAGGTGCTTAGTTCCAATCCTCTCAAAAACAATTGTTCCTAGTTAAAAATTAAACACATTGAACCGTAAAAATAACTTATATGGTGCCATTATTTTTATGTAAAAAACATTTGGTCAATACAATGGTACTCTTCATGTTTGGTTTGATATGTATTCATTAACTAAATTATTCAATGTCATGTCAAATTTTTTAATTAATTTATTTAAAAATCAAGTCAAATTTTGAATGAATTTTATCTATAAGGTATCGGTACTCAATCAAACTTCAGAATACATAAGAATTTACCAAATATTTTTACTTCAAAAACAATTGAGTTTTGATTTCTTTGTCGTGGGTATCCATATACATAGATCTGTAGGGCTACACTTAAAAATTAATGACTTCTCAATTCAACTCTGTTGGAACAAAGGGTGTTTCACAAGTATACCACTTAAGTTTTGATGATAACAAGGTATTAAAAATTATCAATTGGATATGCTAAAAGTTTATTTAAGTGTACAGGACCATTAACAAAGAATTATTTACAAGAGGTTCTGATTGAATGAATTAAAGAGCAAAGGAAATTAAGACTGAAGCTTGAAGAGCATCTGAATAAAAGCGCTCCTGGAAAGTTAGATGCAGAGCGCGTCTGAAGAAAGAGCTCCTGAAGATGACGTCATCAGAAGCCAGTTTTCCAGAAGCAGATTCATCAGAAGCCAATATTCTTCAGAGGCTAAAGAGTGTTGACAAAGTACAGTGTACGGA
>Ga0099826_10002640_pt1 | contig 11692 bp, 6 predicted proteins | sample Mtrugardesep15_FD_76830 | JGI IMG/M metagenome (GOLD analysis project Ga0099826, IMG submission 76830) | Root nodule microbial communities of legume samples collected from California, USA - M. trunc garden sep15 | ecosystem: Host-associated > Plants > Roots > Nodule | place: USA: California...
AGACTCCATAGTAGTAGTGAGCTCCTCTTTAAATGTACACATAAAAAGCAGTACTTCCATTCGCTTAAAGGCAGAGGGAATGTCAACCATAGCCTTCAGGAAACGGTCAGCAGGCCCAAGTTGAGACAGATCACCATTAAAAAGTCTAAGCTTAAGTTCTTCGTCTGATGTCGGTGCCATCTTCAACAAGGTTTGAAGGAATTCCGACGGTAGCTCATTTCCTGATCAGCCAATGACTGGTTAGAAGACTTCATACAGGTGGAACAAGAGACGCCTAAATAATTTTTGGTTCTAAATTTCTATGTATACTTTCATCATGTTTTATCAGTAAACCAAGCAAGGAATAATTTATTTATGTCAAAAGAACCTAATAATAGCCCTATTACAGTTATCAGCAATTTCTTGGGAAAACTGAATGAACAAGAAATCACCTTCATAAAGTGCATCACAAACTTCTTCCATTGTCACATTCAATGCTCTCAACAGAATTAATAAATTTTGTGCTTTCTTTTTGTCGACGATCTGAATATACTGAGGTGAAGGGTCTTGGGAGGAGGAAGACTCCTTCTGCCGTTGACCATTATTCTTATTCACAGCATTATAACCAAAAAGTGTCTCTATCATCTCTTCATTAAACCTGTAAAATTGTCATTAAGGAATATTAGCAGCTATTCATAAATTATTGTCCATGCTGAACAAAATATTTTTTGGATTTAGTCCTTACTGGAATGATCCTGATTTGATCTGATTCCAAACCATTGATTGATCTGAATTAGCTTGAACCTTATCCCAGAAAAATGGCTTTAGTTTAGCTTTAGAAGTATCAGCTCCACCTTCTGCTTCAGCATTCTCTGTAGCTTTTGGTCCACTAACCTTTAGGCCAATTGGAGGACGAGGAGGAGCTCCACCACTCTTAGGAGGAGGAGGAGGTGGACGAGGACCAGGTTTAGCACCAGATGGTGCTGGCGGTGGTGGGGGAGGAGGACCGGGTTTGGCACCAGGTGGTGCAGGGGGTGGTGGAGGACTAGGTTTGGCACCAGGTGGACCAGGGTGAAGTGGAGGACTAGGTTTGGCACCAGGTGGAGCAGGGTGTAGTGGAGGGCGAGGAGGAACAGGTTTGGCAGCAGCTAGTGTTGAATGTGATGGTGACGGAGTAGCAGGAGGTCGAGCACTAGCAACACCAGATTGTCGAGGAGGAGGAGGTGCAGCAGCAGAGACGGCAGTATTACCAGAAGGTGTAAACGAAGGTGGCTCAGGTGGAAGAGGATTCATCCTGCCTGGAGGAGGTCTTAAAGGTGGCATTCCAGAATGGATAGTTCCCACTCTCCCAGGAGGAGGATTCAATACAAATGGCGATCCAACAGCTGTAAAAGTTCCTACCGATTGATTTCCTTGCAGTGAGGTCTTCTTGTTGTCTCCTAAATAATTACTTGATGACTGAAACCCAAGTTTCTCCCCTTTTGTTGTATTTTCAAAAGCATGATTGGAAGGACCTGTATGATAAAGTTAATGTCACAACAAGTATAACACATTAACAACGAATGAATGAAATGAAATGTAATATAATATGTACCAAAAGAATAGTCATTCATGCTCAAACTGAGCAGCGGCCTCTCGTCATTTTGTCTGCGCCGGCCAGCCTTACGAAAGCATAAAAAGAACAATGCTGCGGCAAATATCACCGATAAAGTTATAACTACAGAAAGAACAACTGTTGTTTTATTACTATGGTTATCTTCCTTCCCGTTCGTGTCAGAAGATGGAGGAGCAGAAATGTCGGCAGCTGGTGGTGGTGTCAGTTTTGGGAAAAATGAGGATGGTGACAAAGGAGGAGAAAGAGGTTTAGGAAGTGGAGGCGCTGGAGCGGGTGATGGGGATAGGCTGGGTTCGGGCGATGGAGGGAGACTGGGTTCAGGTGATGGTGTGAGACTCGGGGTAGGTGATCCAACTGTGGGGCCTAAACCAGGTGGTTCTGATATGAGCTGGAGCAAAACACGGCCTGGATTTCTTCTAGGAATACTGGATGTGGAAAAAAGATATCCCATATTAGTGACATGCCGTATCTTGGAATCATCCTCTTCACCTAAGACATGTAATAGAAGATTATTTTTTCTCAAACAATGAAGAAAGATTTCCTTGATTTGAGGATGGCAAGCATTAAGCAATTTTTGGATATCTGCTTGAGCAACTGGTCGAATCGTGGAACTGACTTTATTGCTGCTGGCAAACAATTCCAGTGGGAGGCATAAATCATGATATTCAACCTCTTTCTTTAAATGAATAAAATCTTCACAGCAAGTGGTCCTAAATACCTTTGCCTGCAGTCATGAAACTTGCAACTTTTAAAGTTTATGAATTCATTGATTGAAACAATGGAGCAGATAATGCTAAACTTTATGTTCGCTCAAGTACGACAAATGACCAGGAACAATCAATAATGTGTAACTTAGTGTCAAGTGACCTTAGCAATAATTACATAAGAAAAGTTATAAATTTATCTTACTAAATAAAAATAAATGTTCGTGCTAATCATGTGAAAGGTAAGAGAATTTCAGAGTGCAATCTGGTTGAAGCAGAAGCTTTAGATGTATTCGTAGATTATAGTATCATATTTCTTCATCAAGTTCATGTGTTTCCCATGTCAATATAAAAATAAATGTTCGTGCTAATCATGTGAAAGGTAAGAAAATTTCAGAGTGCAATCTGGTTGAAGCAGAAGCTTTAGATGTATTTGTAGATTATAGTATCATATTTCTTCATTAAGTTCATGTGTTTCCCATGTCAATATACACATGTAAAAAATTAATTACTGGAAGATTGTCTAATGGAATGCATATACTCAAGCGATCAAATAGCATTAGAAAACTAAACTTTCGCAAATATAAGATCTCTGGTGATCGTTAAGATACTCAGAAAATTAGGTTCTGCAACTAATAGCTGGGACCATACAGAAAGAATGCCAAAAAAAGGATGACACATTTTAATATTCGAACTCAATGTTCATGATGGAAAGTAGTGGAAAAATAACAACTCTAGTACTCAATCCCGTCTGAACCATTTTTTCACGTGAAAATAGTTATTCAGAAGATAAACATATAAGTAAAACCACCCTTTTCTATCATGCCACCAAAATTCTGACTAAAAGTGCAAACTAATATAAATGTATACGGGTAGGTATAGTGGGAATTAAGTAGATTCAATGTGAATAACATGGCCTCTATTTGATAAATTTCCCTGAGTGGCAGTGCTAATATTCATAGTTGGACAGTACAGGCAAACAGAGGTTGGTCCAGTTGGTAAGGAGTTTTCTCATATCCCGCAAGATCATGGGTTCAACTCCCATGGGGTAATCTATAAGTATCTCTGTCAATGCTCTTTGAGGCTTGAGGTCTTCCCTGGTGAGCCCCGAGACCCAGCTCACCTAAACCTCAATCTAAAATAACAGTTTGACAGTACGACATATAGGCCGAGTATTACGACAACTTAAGCAGAGGCTCACTCGACTGAACAATAAGAAACATCAAACTATTATTTTCATTCAGTAGTCATTTAAAACCCCTAATTTTCTAACTTCCAAATTTCTGTACCCTTTGGTTTTTTGTCATTTCAACTTCAAAGCAAACAAAATATATATTCATACAAAGATACCAAAATCCAAGTAACTAGTGAAAGGAGTCTTACCGTGTGCTCATCCAACAATCCAGATGCTGAATCAAATAGTTCTCTAACCAAACCATCTTGTGTTTCCTTCTTTTCTAGAGAGCTAACTGCTGCTACAAGTTGCAGAACTAAAAGAACGCAAAAACTAAACTTGATGACAACCATATATCTCTCAATTCCCATTAACAAATGTTTGGTATTTTTCTCATCTCATCAAAGAACTACACCCCCAAAAAGAACAACCCTACAATCCTTCTACACTAAGAAGCACAAAAAAACGCAATTTTCAATATCTACCACCAACCCAGTTCAATTCCTTAGCAGAACACAAGAATTATGCAAAACCCACAAAGGATTTCTAATCAAAATCAAATTTTCGGAATCAAAACACAATTGAAATCAAACCCCAGAAAAATTTCCCTCTTCAACAAAGTTTCAAACTTTAACTGAATCAGATCAAGTAAAGACAAAACCCACCAGAAATAACAATGAAAAAACAAAAAGTAACAAAAGGGTGTTGGAGCATCAAAATCAAAAAGTACCCTCAAGAAACAAACAACCCTACAAATGCAAAATACAAAGTTGAATGAAGTCCAAAGAAAGATTCAACAAAAGGGTATTTGCGTCAAAGAGGATCCAAGCTAAGCAGCCAAAAAAACAAGTGATAATTGTTTTGTTGACTGTGAAAGGTTGAACACGGCAACGTTGTTTTGTGTAGAGACCGTGTTTTACGAAAGGGACGAAAAGGAAAAGACTTTTGATGAAAAGAGTGTTTTTTGAGGAAAACAAGGAAGTTTCTTGGGGGTAGAGAGAAGAGAAAAGAAACGCTACGCGTGAAAGAGCGTCTTAGGAGGAAGCAAGAGGGGTTCTAGATTCGGACATTGCCAAGCTGCCACTGTCTCTTACACTCGGTCTTCGTTTCGTGCTAACCTTGATTTTTAAATTCATTCAAATACTTCCTTCAAAAAAAAAAAAATCATTCAAATACTATCAAATAAAAATAAAATAAAACATATATTAAAATAAAATAAAAACATATACTATCATTGTTTTACAAAAAAAATAAATATATATTCTCCTCGCTTAAGTTAGTAAGGATGTTCACGATACGATTTGAATAGGTTTATCAGACAAAAAAATTATCTTATCTAAAATAGAATTCGCATTTGGTTTGATGTAGATAATTATTTTAACAAAATTTGATCTAATCTAATCTAAATTATATACAATTTAATTTGTATATCGATTTTTGAATATCCAAAATGCAACATGTAATTTTTTTTTATTAATATTAATATCACACATACACGGTAAAACAAAAGTTTGATGCAAATATGTTAAAAAATTAATGTTACAAAATGAAAATGATCGATTATATTTGAAACATATTAAGTAGTAATAATATACATTAAATTAATGCAATGTATAAAATTAAAAACCAACAATAAATATATTAATGCAATATATAATTCTAATAAAATAATAAATTAAGTATTAAAATTTATTTTTGTGGTTCAGTTTTATTCGATTTTAAAAAAAAATCTAAAATTTGATCTGATCTTACCAGTTTTTGCAAAACAATATCCAAAAACGAGAAGAAGAAAATAAAATAACAAAATTTTACGGAGCCTACATTTAAATTTAGGGGGACCAAGTTAAAAGAATAATTCATAAAAGAAAAGAAAAAAAATCAAATGCACAAGTATACACAAAATTGAAGAAATTATAAGATTTATTCAAAGTTAAAATATATCAAATATTATAAGAAATTTCAAGTATGTAAGAAATTAAAGATGAGTATATTGAGCTTTGTCATTGAATGATTAGACTAAAACGATTTTTGAATAACACAAAAAGAAAATATAAAACAAAGTAAATGAAAATGTATGAATTCACGATGAAATTGCTAGTAGTGAAACGATGGTAGTGGCCGGGAAAGCACGAACATAATAACAAGCAACAAGTCCAAATTTCTAAGCAAAATTGCAACAAGGAATCTAAAATTGAAATTTTGGTTAAGGATTAGAGTTCTTTACAAAACTTCATTTTCTTTTCTCTTTTAAGGATTTAATTTAAAAGCTCGTATACAACCTCATATACAAAATTTAAAAAGTTTGGGGGGGCCGTAGTCTCTGTTGGTCCCCTTTCTAAGTTCTAACTTCATCCCTGCACTTATCCATTTCTTTATATTGGGGTCTTTGCAAAGACTTCCAAGACATTTCAAATAAGGGGTTATACAACAAACTAGGTAGCAATAATGTAGTTTGGATTGAGCTTTGGGCATAGTCATCAAAATGACTCGTAATCTTATATTCAATGGGTCCAGCTCGATAAATATTTTAAAATAATTTTTGACATGGTTCATTTCGGTTTCCTATAAAAAATATTATATGTTTTGTTTGCACCACAAATGTTTTCCTCAAACATCTCATTGAAAAAGTCATTTTATTGTCCAGCAACACAATTGAAGAACCTTAATTAATCTCATATTTTACGAAGCCAAAGGTTGTGTGATTTTCTAGTTAATATGGGTCATTCCTTTATCCTCGAAGGAGTTAGTATCTTTATATGTTCCTTGTTTTTATCCTAATATTATCTTGTTAGATGATCTAAGAGGAACTTACATTGTAGTTGAAAGTTGGGCTACCAAAGAGGGTCCAAAATTTACACAATTAAACTGTGGCTAAACAGGGTTCCTCTACGTATTTATCATGGCTTACATGTGGCTAAATATTGCCCTAAAATATTAAGTGTATGTTTGGTTCCATTTCTAGACGGTTAGAGCTTAAAATTAATTTTGAAGGCTTATAATCGATTCTAATATGTTTGGTTGCTTTTGTGTATAACTAATTTTGTCTCCATAATTGATTCTAATTGAAGTTAGGATTTGTAGCTTTTGATTCTATAATTGATGATCAATATCGACGATGGTTATGAATTTGAAGGCGTGTGCTTTTTCTCAAATTGTAAAAGCCCTTGGAAATTGTGATTAAGCACTGCAATTGAGTGTGTATAGAGGGTTTGCAATAAGAGTGTACACAATTTTTGAGTCTCACTACTTTAGAAGGTCTAACAATAAAGACATCAAACGCCTGCAACAAACATGGGAGGCACTTGACATTCCAGATATATTACATTGCATTGATTGTATGCATCAACAATGTAAAAATTGTCCAATGATATGGATTATGGAAATGCCATTTTTTTTGGGAGATCATGTCAACCAAGCAATCATGCTTGAGGTAGTTGTGTCTTATCACGTGTAGATTTGACATCTTTTTTTTTTGCACTTCGAGTTCAAACTATTACATCAACGTTCTAAACACGATCAATGTGTTTTTCAACATTTTGGAAGGAGAAGCACCAACTGTACAATACAAAATGAATACAACCCCGTATAATATGGGGGTAATATCTAGTAAATGCCATTTATCCTAAATGCTATAATCTCGATTTGCATTTGTACACAGTTTGTCACATTTTTGGTACATGAATACATTGAAACATATCATGTATTTTTTGGTACAATACACGATGAATACAACCCCGTATAATATATGAGGTAATATCTAGTACATGCCATTTATCCTGAACGCTCCAATCTCGATTTGCATTTGTACACAGTTTGTCACATTTTTGGTGCATGAATACATTGAAACATATCATGTATTTTTGGTACAATACACGATGAATACAACCCCGAATAATATGGGGTAATATCTAGTACATGCCATTTATCCTGAATGCTCCAATCTCGATTTGCATTTGTACACAGTTCGTCACATTTTTGGTACATGAATACATTGAAACATATCATGTATTTTTTGGTACAATACACGATGAATACAACCCCGTATAATATATGAGGTAATATCTAGTACATGCCATTTATCCTGAATGCTCCAATCTCGATTTGCATTTGTACACAGTTTGTCACATTTTTGGTGCATGGAATACATTGAAACATATCATGTATTTTTGGTACAATACACGATGAATACAACCCCGTATAATATGAGGTAATATCTAGTACATGCCATTTATCCTGAATGCTCCAATCTCAATTTACATTTGTACACAGTTCGTCACATTTTTGGTACATGAATACATTGAAGCATATCATGCATTCATGAATCATAGTGCATAATATGATTGTCGAAGACGAATGTGACACAAATTATGGTAATTTTGATTGACAATGACATTCTTCCATCCAGTATCTATTGGTCCTCACCCACACTTTTTAAAAACATACATCCAAAGGAGAACACATATCCATGAAAAACAAAAGCATCGTCCACTTCAAATAGACTAGGTGGACCATATTTGAGAATGTTTAAGACAAGAGAATAACAAAAATTAATTTATATATTTCTCATTGTTTTGTATTTCATATCATTTTGTATTTCTCGTCGTTCTTAAATATTCACTATATTTGTTCATAGAGAAATTATATTTTAACAACTTAGAAGGATCATAAAGGGGTCAAAGAAGCATACTCTCCATCTAGTATCTACTTTTTTATTTTTTAAAATAATTTGGAGGTTTACGTGGTTCATATTTATCGTGAAGTTAATTTTATTACTAGATGGGTCACAATTTTTGCTGAGAAACCACCATTTGGGGCTTCAGATTCTTCAGCAACTCTCGGTGTAGTGCTGGCAGGATTTGTAGTGTGCTCCTTGGGCCTTACGCCCTCCTTTGATTCAATAAAAAAAAAGAAAGAACGAATGGAGTAATCTTGTATAATCTGACTGCATAAAAATTTCCCAGAAAACATAGTGATAGCAAATGGCAAAGAAGAACTCAATGAGGTGTGGGACCTGAAACATTGCTGAATTGATGAGGTGTGAGTGTGTGACCACCACAAATACAATGGGTTGCATTGCACTGCACTTCACATGCCACCCAAAAAGAGTTGGGTATTTGAACCACATGAGACACAATCTAGCAGTTGTCAACTTTTATCAAAATTTGGCTTTGTTACATGGGTCCCATATGCCTTGTATATCTATCTAGCAAAAGAAAGAAAATGTTGACATGAAATAACGCTTGTAGCCTTTGTATACACGGTAGAGGCATTTTCTCAAACATGTAGAGGGCATGCATGAATATTTATAAAATATTTAAAAAAGTGGAGATGCGGGGTATCGATCCCCGTACCTCTCGCATGCTAAGCGAGCGCTCTACCATCTGAGCTACATCCCCATTTGATAATACTCACCTCAATTCATGTTAAATATAAATATTGCAAGTGTGATCATGCAAGTGAACATTGTACTGAATTCGCGGGAGTAAAAATCCAAACTTAATTAAGATGTCAGCTACTGTTTTTGTATATTAAAATACATGACTATGAAAAGTACTACAAATAAATAAATTCAAGAATAATAATCTTCCAATTAATTTCTTTACTAGTCTCATACCACTTTTGTCAAATAAAATGACCAAACGGTGTGTATTACCGACACAAATGCTACCTTTATAGGCAAGATATGAACAACATGTGTGAGATTGTGACATGGAATAATTTCTGAACTTTGTACTATTTTACATTGAAAAGGAAATGGGCAATGTGGCATTGTCAGTAAGTATAATAATGCAATGCAACATGCATCATAGCTGGGTGAAAGAATTTTTTACAACTTTTTGGTGGAGAATATAAGTCAGTTTCATAAACATGGCTAAGGAAGAAGCCTCATAAAGGGGTCAAAGATAAAGGACACAGAATTCAGGTGAGTACCAAGAAGTGAATGGAAACACCAACTACTTGAATTGTATCATGTGATGTGCGGTGGTATAATATGGTATGTGATAGGCTTTCACTCTATCCTCCCTTTGTAAGAGAAAGTTGGGTGGTGGTTATTTTTCTCCCAAAGTGAAAGCCAACATTCTTAACTCCCATCTAACGCAACACAAAGTAGTACTAGTACTTGTTTAATTCTTAGGAGGTTGGCAAAAGTTTGGATTTGGAGGAAGTTAATGTTGGATCATAGTCTATGAATATAAACTCATATATAGACATTAGACACAACATTGACACATGAGACATTAATAATTTAAAAAAATGACATAATTAAATATAGTTATGTCTGTCAGACACGATAGATATTCGACATCGTAACAACCTTAATTCTAAGAATATATGTTTTTCATATACCCTAGTCAAGTATAAACGAAATCCAATAATATGACGATTTTTCTTTTATTGGTATGGAATATTTGAAAAGGACATCTTATTAGCTTCACCAAAGTTAGTTAGGCTGTCCTTGGATATTTGATAATAATAAATTAATTTAGGGGGGTCTAACTAGTTTTACTTAACACTTTCTTCTTTTAAGAGATGGTTCTTCACACCACACCTAATTATGATGGTTAAAGATTCTTTCACCAAATACTTTACTTAGTTGGGAAAGTTTGATTAAACTCATAGCTATGAAAAGACGACAAAGTTGCATGCATCAAAGACAACATTGATACGACTTATACACATTTTCAATATGATGTGTTGGTCATTGATCTAGAGTGATGCTTCTTTTCATCATCTCCTCTAGGCACCAAGACATTAAGAAGAAGAAACACAAGTATTATTTGTTATATTTTTCCATCATAAACTATCGTTATCCGTTCAATTTCTCTAAACTAGTATATAAATACAATAAAGAATTTTATTAACCAGTATCTTAAGGACATTTTTTAAAAGAATCTATTAGTAAAAACTTTATTTAAAAATATAAGTTTTTACTTTTGTAAATGCAATAATTACACCACTTTTAGATGCAAACTTATTTATTTTAGTATTTAGCAGGTGTCCCTATGGTAAATAATCTCTAAAGTGTATCTATACGAGAAACAAAGTTTATGGTTATGGATTATATATATTAAACGGTACTCTTTCTTACTGCTAAAGCAACAGTTTGATAAATTGTTAGCTTACAAAACAATCCATGACCCTACACTATACTATTGAAAGTGTCACACAATCTCTCTCTCTCTCTCTCTCTCTCTCTCTCTCTCCAGTTGAGGGATTCTGCTTCAAATGGTTACCAAAATTCAAAACCGGCCTCCATTATCACTCACAGACACATCTCCAACTCCTTCAAAGGTACTCTCTTTTCTCATTTCCAAACATTTAATTTGTATCTTCACCTCATTTTAAATTCGGAGCTGTTCTTGTTCCTCTGTTTCATTGCAGTATCATACTTAAATATGTGATCTTTATGTTCTTTTATTATTATTAAAGTTTCAGAATTTTGTGGGAGATAACAACTGCTTAGAAACAATGGTGGAGACTCCAATAAATGGAAGAATAAGGCAAGCTTTAACAGTTGTAAATGGCGGGCACGATGGTGGCCTAAGTAGTGCTCCTCCAAGCAATGCTGGATCGGATTATGGTGTAATAGAGTTCACAAGAGAAGATGTAGAAGCATTGCTAAATGAAAAAGCCAAAAAGAAAGAAAGGTTTAATTATAAGGTCAGTTCAAGTTTGAAATTTTATGCTATATAGATAGATAGATATATTTGAGTTTAAAATTAAAGGATATAAAATCAAGTTCAATGTATATGGTTGATAACTTTGTGCGTTATTTTCTCATAGTTTACTCATAAGTGGACGTGTATTCTAGTGAACTGGACCGTAGTATTTAAACACAAGTTATAACCTTAAGTTGGAACAACAGAAAGGTATTGCAATCAGAGGTGTAGGCAGAATTGACCGAATTCCGTGATCAAATCTTGTGTTCTCTGTCTGCGTTTTTCGTATATATTTACTTTTTAACCAGGGTTGCTGTTCTAACAGATTTACATGATGCATTAGTATTATTTTACCTACTGCTTGATTACTCATATCATAGGAACAATTTAATGTCACCTTTGAATAAGAAAAACGATTTAATGTAACTCTTTATGTTTTTTTAGGAAAGATGTGAAAATATGGTGGATTATATAAAAAGGCTTAAGGTTTGTATCAGATGGTTCCAAGACCTTGAGATGAGCTACTCAATAGATCAGGAAAAGTTAAAGAATTCACTGG
>Ga0099826_10002641_pt1 | contig 11687 bp, 7 predicted proteins | sample Mtrugardesep15_FD_76830 | JGI IMG/M metagenome (GOLD analysis project Ga0099826, IMG submission 76830) | Root nodule microbial communities of legume samples collected from California, USA - M. trunc garden sep15 | ecosystem: Host-associated > Plants > Roots > Nodule | place: USA: California...
AATTTAGGGAGAAATCGGTGAACAAGGATACACGATTTGATACACGTAATTAACATACATGATTTGACATACGTTTTCGACTGTTGCTAGGATTAATTTGGCAATCTGAAATTGGGGAGAAATTGGTGGAGATGAGTGCCTCTGTCTTTTGTACTACATATATTCTGTCAACTAATTAATACATGATTTGATATACAATTTGATATACGTAATTAACAAGGATAGATGATTTGATATGCGTTTTCGACTGTTGCTAGGATTAATTTGGCAATCTGAACTTACGGAAAAATTGGTGGACATGAGTGCTTCTGTCATTTGTACTACTTATCTTCTGTCAACTAATTAACAAGGTTACATGATTTGGTTTTGATATATGTTTTTGACTGTTTCTAGGATTAATTTGGCGATAACAATTTGGGGAGAAATTGGTGGAGATGAGTGCCTTCTCCTTTGTACTAATATTGTTTTGTTGTTTTGAATGTTATTTGTCATTTATGATGATGAAGATAACCTCTCTTCATTACAGAGGGGTAGCTTAAATTTTGTCTATCATATGTCTACATGACAATCTTGCACATTCAATTGAAATTGGTTCCACTGAATCAACGGCTTAACCTACGTCTTCTACAGGCTGTGTCCTATACTCCTTATTGTGTCCTATACTCCTTAATATTTCCGTCTTTGTTTGATAGTCAGCATCCGCTTTTTCAGTTTCTAAGTTTTCTGTGCGAGTGTTATGGAGGAGAAACCTATAATCGATGTTCCGTTCAGCCTTGGGATAAAACTGGTATTTCGAGCTGTGTTTTTTTGTTGGGATTTGGGATAGCGGGGTCCTCTGATGGTTTGTTCCAAGTATCAGAGTTTTACATATCTGTATGTCTCATGCTAGTGATGGATATATTTGTTTTTGACATCAGGAGCATGAATATTGAAGCATACAAGATTCTAGAGTATATGATTTTGCCCAAGAGGATATGAAATTCTGGACAGCTTGGTTTGGTGTTATGTTTTAGTAGTCTGCCGTCTTTTCTTGTTATTATATAAGAATAAGAATCTTCTGTCCCAAATTTGTAGCTTTGTCAGTGGAGGAGATATTCCCTTGTGGTTTGACCTGCCTGTATCTTTAATCTGTTTTTGACAGCTTTGGTGGTCACTTGTTGTCGTGATGGCAGTCTTTGTTTGGGGAGCTTTTCTATAGCCTCTATTATTTGATGATGTGCATAAAAATAAATCGGTTTTTCTGAGTGCACCGGCTTCAAGGTGATTTCTACTTGGTTATACATCCTTTGTGCTTTCTGCTTGGATTGGTTCTTTGTATTTTATCCTGTCGCTGCAAATGTAGGTGGATTGTGAAATGCTTCTGTGGAATATCTTGATAGACTGTCCATTCAACTTTTCGAAAAAACCAGCCATTTCTTACTATTAATGGTGTGTCCTGCCTGCTTCTATTTATATGTATGTGTATTTTGAAAGTTATCTTTTGATTGTTTGACCTGCCAGTGCTAACTAGAGTAGACATTGAACATGGTAAGGGTCATAACAAAGGAAATGCTGTTTAATGTTTATGATGTTCTAATGATCAACTTTGTTATTTTCAATTCTCTTTTATATAATTTAATGATCAATTTTGTACCCGATCACTTTTTTTATTGGAAATCACTCGTGATAACGTCTGTAAGGTTAGTTTAAACTTCTAAAGAGCAAGGGCAATAGAGATAATAATCACCATGTAATCTGTAGGGTAAAAAATGACAATTATAACTTCGTGTTTTTTAGTAACTTTTTGAATTAACACCATCTGGTCTAACATTATTCTTTTTCTATTCGGCAATCACAATAGAGATAATATTTATATCTTTGTATTTTTGAATAATTAAAATTAGCAAAAGAATTGCAACATGGATTTTTCACAATCAAAGGAAAACATTTAGCCATTGTCTCTCTCTCTTGCATCATACCTTCGTCCTCCTTTCCATTCTCCGTCTTCTTTTCTATAGCCATAACTGATATTATGGGAGAGGCGTAAGGTGCAATTAATAACGTTATTTTTGGAACTACATGATTATCAGACTAAATAAATTGTTAAATTGAAATTTACTGTTCTGCAGTGCAGTGTGTTTTGGAACTGTTCTGTAACTACATGTTTATTTTCGAACTATTGGTTCTACTTATTCATAATTAGATAATCGAGATATATGTTTAACCATTTTGCAGCAAGTGGCTGAATTCTGAAAAATTAGAAACAATTTGCGATTCTTGACACAACGGATATGAATGGAGAATGGCTTCAAATAGATAAATCAAATTTCTTCAATGATGCATTCTTCATTGTTTTTAATTTCAAGCTTTTGATTATCAGAAGAATTGAACTGTGAACATGCTTTTCCTGCAGCGTGGCACGTCTAAGTAATAGCCTCCTTCTGGGTATGGAGCCTTCAGTATTTTTCTGGTGATCTCTATCTATTAAATTTATCTGTTCAATGCTTCTGTGAGCATATATTTCACACTCTGTCATGCTTTTCTTGACTCTTCTTTTACAACAAGTTAGCGAGTATTATTTGTCTATTGTTTGATATAACTTTCACTTTGATAATCAAAGATCCGTGTAACCGTTGCACTACTAGCAGGGAAGTCTTCAAATCTAGGAGACCTAATATAACGGACAAGAACGAGAACGAGGAACAGCTCCTGATAGATAAATGACTTTGAACAAGGCATACAAACTGAATTTCTTCAATGAGTTCTTCATTAACTTAATTTCTGGGCTTTGTTTGCAAGGCATACAAACTGAATTTTGAACATGTTTTTCTGCAGCACGGTTTGTCAAACTAATAACTTTCTTGGCTGCAACGGGGAACGGCTCCTGATAGATAAATTATTTTTTCTTCAATGAGTCCTTTATTAATTTAATTTATGGGCTTTGATTGCAAGGCATACAAATTGAATTTGAACACGTTTTTCTGCAGCACGGTCTGTCAAACTGATAACTTCCTTTGCAAAATAGAGCCTAGCGTATTTATTTGGTGATATCTATCATAATGTTTTTGTTTTCAACATTTCTTTAACTACTGAGAGTATGAATATTTCTTGATTCGTTACTCTTGGGTGTTGCAGGAGCAAATTTGTGAATGTACAATTTCTTACGATTCTATCTATTGTTCTCTTGTGTGATCCTCATGTGGCGTATTCTTATTCTTTTCTGGTTGATTCTTCAGTAGTTTGATGTTTGCAGTTCTTATTTTAATGATCTGATTGTTTAGTTTGTTTGGGTTCCAATTGATTGTCCTCTAATACCTCTGTTACAACAAATATTATTCTTCGTCGACCGATGTTGGTTTGCGTTAAGGTATTGCTATTTGATAATGGGTAATAGTGATGTTTTGCGGATAAAGACTGGAGTTCTGATATGAATTTTCTGTTTTGGATGTTGCCAATTGAGTCTCAGAAAATGGTAATGTTTTTGCAAAACTTGATACATCACTAAAATAACAACAGTTTGTGTATTATTAAGTGTACAGATTTATTTTTGCAATCTTCATTTTATGGTGACCTGATCAAAGCATACAAATTGTAAATCATTTTTATTTCATTTTATTGTCCAGTCTTCTCGATATACTCCTTTATATGCAGGGAGGGTTGTGATTACATGTTAAAAGTCTAGCTGTAAGTGTGTTCTTATCCCTTCATACTGCTGTTATCTTACATTTTAGGTTTTTAACTAAGAATGTCGAACAGTGGCTTGGTTTGGAGATTTAGACTATCTTCCTTCTGTTTGTCATGGTGTAGTGTTTATGTACATGAATCATCTGTTGTTCACAGGTTAAGTGTTACATAGGTTTGGTGTGCAACAGAAGTCTCCAATCACATTTCACCTTGTTAAGTTTTCCTACTGAAATGGAGAAATTGGTTTGTGCTACTTACTTATCTTCTGTCAACCAACTAATAAGGATATTTGATTTGATATACACTTATGATTGTTTGCTAGGATTAATTTCGCGATCTGAACTTAGGGAGAAATTGGTGGAGATGAGTGCCTCTTTCCTTTGTACTACGTATCTTCTGTCAAATAGTTAACAAGGATGCACAATTTGGTATACGTAATTAACTAGGATACTTTATTTGACATACGTTTTTGACTGTTGCTAGGATTAATTTGGCAATCTGAACTTCGGCAGAAATTGGTTGAGATGAGTGCCTCTGTCATTTGTACTACTTATCTTCTGTCAACTAATTAACAAGGATACATGATTTGATATATGTTTCCGACTGTTGCTAGGATTAATTTGGCGATCTCAACTTAGGGAGAAATTGGTGGAGATGAGTGCCTTTGTCCTTTGTACTACTTGTCTTGTTTTTATGACCAACTTATATTGTTTTGTTTAAATGTTATTTGTAATTTATGATGATCAAGATATCCTATTCATTACAGAGGGGTAGCTTAAATTGTGTCTATCATGTGGCCACATGACAATCTTGCACATTCGATGGAAATTGGTTCCACTAAACCAACGGCTTAATCAACGTCTTCTACAGGCTGTGTCATATACTCCCTATTATAATTTGGTCATCTTTTTCAAGATTTTTAATATTTCCGTCTTTGTTTGATAGTCAGCATCTGCTTTTTCGGTTTCTGAGTTTTCTGTGCGAGTGTTATGGAGAAACCTATAAATGTGACAGGAAGCGAGGTTCCGTTCAGCCTTGGGATAAAACTGGTATTTTTCTAGCTGTGTTTTTATGTTGCAAGTATCGGAGTTTTACGTACTACCCGTTCGGCCGCGTAATAGATCAGTAATTTTTTACATATCTGTATGTATATATTACGACATTTGGGATATTTTTCCTTTGATATGTCTCATGCTAGTGATGGATATGTGTTTTCACAATCAGGAGCATGATTATTGAAGCATACAAGATTCTAGAGTATATGATTTTGCCCGCGAAGAGGATATGAAATTCTGGACAGCTTGGTTTGGTGTTATGTTTTAGTAGTCTGCCGTCTTTTCTAGTTATATAAGAATAAGAATCTTCTGTCCCAAACTTGTAGCTTTGTCAGTGCAGTAGATATTCCCTTGTGGTTTGACCTGCCTGTATCTTTAATCTGTTGGACAGCTTGGGTGGTCACTTATTGTCCTGATGGCGGTCTTTGTCAGTGGAGCTTTTCTCTATTATTTGATGATGTGCATAAGAATAAATCGGTTTTTCTGAGTGCACCGGCTTCAAGGTGATTTCTACTTGGTTATACATCCTTGTGCTTTCTGCTTGGATTGGTTCTTTGTATTTTATCCGGTCACTCCAAATGTAGGTGGATTGTGAAATGCTTGTGTGGACTGTCCATTCAAATTTTGACAAAACCAGCCATTTCTTACTATTAATGGTGTGTCCCACATTGTTTCTATTAAGAACAACTACAATAATCATATATCTCTTTGCTTAACCAAGTATGTGGAGTATTGTTTCTCTGTGTGCAAATCAGGCCTGCTTCTAGCTTAGGAATGCTTATTGTGTTGTTAAAGTTCTGGTCAAGATTATCAAAGCCATTAGACTCGGTACACAGCTGGTCATTGTTCTATTTATATGTAGGCCTGCTTCTAGCTTAGGAATGCTTAATGTATTTTAAAAGTTATCTTTTGATTGTTTGACCTACCAGTGGTAAGGGACATAACTAATCAAATGCTATTTTATGTTTGATGTTCTAAAGATCAATTTTGTTATTTTCAATTCTCTTTTATAATAATTTAATGATCAATTTTGTACCTGATCTATTTATTGGAAATCGCTCGTGATACCTTCAGTAAGGTTAGTTTGAACTTCTTTTGAGCAAGGGCAATAGAGATAATAATCACCATGTAACATGTAGTGTAAAAAATTATAATTATATCTTTGTATTCTTGAATAACTTTTTGAATTAACACAGATCTAACATTATTAATTAACTTTTTGATAATTTTCTATTGGAACTTCAGTAAGGTTAGATTTAAACTTCTATTCGGCAATCACATTGAGATAATATTATTATATCTTTGTATTTTTGAATAATTAAAACTAGCAAAAGAATTACAACATGCATTTTTCACAATCAAAGGAAAACATTTAGCAATTGTCTCCCACTTCTCTTACATCCTCCAGCATCTTCCTTTCCATTATCTGTCTTCTTTTCAAAGGTAGTAAGATGCAATTAATAACGTTATTTTTTCAAAGCATGAAACCTCGAGTTCTGATGTGAATTTTCTCTTATAAGATGTTGCTGATTGAGTATCAGATAATGGTAGTAATGTTTTGTGATGTGAAACTACATGATTATCAGACTAAATTCTGAATTGAAATTTACTGTTCTGCAGTGCTGTGTGTTTTGGAACTGTTCTGTGTTGCATCAAGCAATCAGGTTTATTTTGATATACTCTTGGTATGAATTGTTTTCATCTCATTTATTCTCTGTAGAGTTTTATTGTGCAGTCATTTCGATTTACTCCTTTGTGTCACTAGGGTGTTACACATGAGAGATAAGTCTATTGATGTTTCAGTCTTGTTTTACTCCTTTATACTAAGAAGTTTGACCTTACGGTTCCTTGGACGTAAGAATTAATATGTGAACATGTTTTTCTGCAGCGTGTTTGTCAAAATACAAATAACTTTCTTTATTCAGAGCATGGAGCCTCTCGATTTGATTTGGTGATATCTAGTAAATCTTTTTGGTTCTATCTTTCTTTGTTGATTCGGAGGATGCGATATTGATTTCTTGATCCCTTAGCTAGATTGTTTTCTCTGTGATTGCTTATTTTCAGGGTTTGTTATACACGAGATCGTTAGGATATACTTTTAACAGATTGTAGACGTCAAGAATCAAGAATTTCACACAATCACACTTATTTTGACTCTTCTTTTACATACTTAAAATTCATTTGATAATTATTTTCTTAAAAATTTTATATAATTAATTCTTCACTTGATAATTGAGAGATCATTTATCGGTTTTGCAGTGAAACCACTTGATACAAGGGACAAGAACGACTCCAGCTAGATAAATCAAATTTCTTCAATTATTAAGTGGTTCTTAATTATTTTAATTTGATTGGAAAGCATACAAATTGAATATTGAACATGTTCTTTATAGATAAATGAGTTTTCTTCAATGAGTACTTTATCAATTTAATTTTAATACAAATTGAATTTGAACATGTATTTCTGCAGCACGGTCTGTCAAACTGTAATCTTCCTTCGCAGCAAAGCCTAGCATATTTATATGGTGATATCTATCGTAATCTTTTTGTTTTCAATATTTCTTTAACTACTCCGAGAGTATGAATATTTCTTGATTCATGAACATGTTTTTCTGCAGCGTGGTTTGTCAGAATATTAAATAACGTTCTTTATTCATAGCATGGAGCCTCTAGATTTGATTTGGTGATATCTAGTAATTCTTTTTGGTTCTATCTCTCTTTGTCGATTCAGAGAATGCAAATATGATTTCTTGATTTGGTGTTCACTTTTGCTCTGTGATTGCCTAATTTCAGGGTTTGTTAGGATATACTTTCAACAGATTGAAAATGTAGAGAGTCAAGAATTTCACACAATCACACTTCTCGACTCTTCTTTCACATAAATATTTCTTAAAATTCATATGATAATTATTATTTTCTTAAATTTTTTATATAATTAATTCTTCATTTGATAATCGATAGATTGTTCATCAGTTTTGCAGTGGTTCTCTTGATACAAAGAACAAGAAAGGCTCCAGCTAAATAAATCAAATTTCTTTAATTAATATTGAACATGTTCTTATTATTTTAATTTGATTGGAAGGAAAACAAATTGAATATTGAAAATGTACTTAAATTATTCTGCAGCGTGGTGGGTGGTTTCTCAAACTAAGCATGGATTTGATTTGGTGTTGCCTGTTAAATTCTTTTTGTTTTCAAAATTTCTTCATTGTTTTTTATGTATTACATTAAATCAGTTAATATTTTTTGATTTGGTGATCTCTTTGGTGATTCAGGAGAAATATCTAAGAAACACAATTTCTTCTGGTTCTATCTTTCTTCCTCTCATTTGATCTTCATGTTTTGTATTCTTTTTCTTTCTGGTTTCATGTTTGTTAGGTTTGGTGATTGTTGTTTATTAGTTTTAATGCAAGACATAATTGAATCAATGACTTTCTTTTTCAGCTTGGTTTTGTCAAAATAATAACCTCCTTCATAGCATAGAACCTCAAGTTTTTCTCCTTTCTTCATAAAAAAAAGAACCTGTAATATCTAGTAATATCTTGTAAATCCTTTTTGTTTAAATCTTCATCGATTTTGAGAACATATAGTCCATGATTTTTCTAATTTTGCAGCTAAATCAAAAAAATTCAATGAGCCATTATTTATATTATTTTTAATCTTTGACTTTGATTGCAACACATACAAATTGATCTCCTTCGTTCATAGCATGGAGCCTCTAGAAGTAAATTCTTTTTATTCAATCTTTAGGAGAGCATGTATGATTTTGATGTCTTGAGTCTAGAATTTGCGTGATCCATTAGCCAGATTGTTTGCTCCCTGATTGCTTAATTGCAGATTTTCGTATAAGCGAGATCTTAGGGTTATGCTTCTCTTCACTCTTCTTTTGTGATCCGTTATCATGAACTATTTCTATAATTTATGGATTATTGAATATAAACCTCATTGGATAATCGAGACATACATTTGGCCGTTTTGCAGTGAGCTGAGAAGTCTTGATAACTAGAACGGCTTGATACAACATACGAAAATGGGGAATGGCTCCAGATAGTTTATTCAATGATTTGTTCTTTATTATTTTACTTTCTTGGTTTTTGCTGCAAGACATGCAAAGTGAATTTTCAACATATTTTCCTGCAGTTTGTTAAACTATTATCTGCTTGGTGCATGTAGTCTAGCGTTTTGATTTGGTGATCTCTTATTAAATTCTTTTCATTTTAAAAATTTCTTTTATAGATATCATCTATTTCTTTTTTTGTAATTCACTCTTCCGTGTTGCAGGAGAAGTGATCGGTGAACATACTCTGGTTCTATCGATCTTCCTCTTGTTTATGTCTCAGCAATTCAGCCTTAGGTTTTCTTACACTATCATACTACTGATTCCTTGCATTTTGGTTTTTAATGTAATCTGACAGTTTGATAGTTCACACAATTCTGGAGAAATTGCGGCTGCTTTGATGTAATCTGTCAGTTAGGTTCTCTTACTTCCCGTCTTAGACTTGGAATAACGCTGATCATACCTCTTACTTTTCATTCAACCTTGGGATTAAAAACTGTTTTTTTTTTCTTGAACGTGGATTTGTGTTGGGATGGGATAGTTGTGCTCTGATGGTGTGCCCTGCTAGTGATGCAGTTTTTATGTTTTCGTATCAGGAGCGTGAGTACAAAGCATACAGGAGTCTGGACTTTATCTTTTTGCTTGGGTCTTTGATCTTCTTCTAGATCTTTATGGATTGGTGCTTTTGATATGCTTTTTTAAGAATTTCACAGTTCTCTCAACTCTTCTTCTATGGATCGTTATTTCATGAATTATATGTTTATTTTCGAACTATTGGTTCTACTTCTTCATAATTAGATAATGGAGATATATGTTTAACCATTTTGCAGCAAGTGGCTGAATTCTGAAAAATTAGAAACAATTTGCGATTCTTAACACAACAGATAGGAAAAAGTAGAAACAATTTGCGATTCTTGACACAACAGCAAGTGGCTTCAAATAGATAAATCGAATTTCTTCAATGATACATTCTTCATTGTTTTTAATTTCAAGCTTTTGCTTATGAGAAGAATTGAACTGTGAACATGCTTTTTCTGCAGCGTGGTACGTCTAAGTAATAACCTCCGTCTGGATATGGAGCCTTCAGTATTTTTTCGTGATCTGAACTTAGGGAGAAAGTGGTGGAGATGAGTGCTTCAGCTCTCTGTACTACTTCTGTCAACTAATTAACAAGGATACATGATTTGATATTAATTTTCGACTGTCCATAGGATTGAGTTGGTGAACTTAAGGAGAAATTGGTGATGAGTGCCTCTTACCTTTGTACTAATTATCTTTGTCAACTAGTTAACATGGATGCACGATTTGATATACGTAATTAACAAGGATACATGATCTGACATACGTTTTTGACTGTTGCTAGGATTAATTTGGCAATCTGAACTTAGGGAGAAACTGGTGGAGATGAATGCCTCTGTCATTTGTATTACTTATCTTCTGTCAGCTAATTAACAAGGATACATGATTTGATATATGTTTTCGATTGTTGTAGCGGGGTCCTCTGATGGTTTGTTGCAAGTATCAGAGTTTAACATACTATCCATTCGGCTGTGTGATAGATCAGTAATTTTTTACATATCTGTTTGTATATGATACGACATTAAGGATATTTTTCCTTTGATATGTCTCATGCTAGTGATGGATATGTGTTTTTGCCATCAGGAGCATGATTATTGAAGCATACAAGATTCTGTAGTATATGATTTTGCCTGCGAAGAGGATATGAAATTCTGGACAGCTTTGGTTTGGTGTTATGTTCTGTAGTCTTCCGTCTTTTCTTTTTATATAAGAATAAGAATCTTCTGTCCCAAATTTGTAGCTTTGTCAGGGGAGTGGATATTCCCTTGTGGTTTGACCTGCCTGTATCTTTTTTGACAGCTTGGGTGGTTACTTATTGTCCTGATGGCGGTCTTTGTTCGGGGAGCTTTTCTATAGCCTCTACTATTTGATGATGTGCTTAAGAATAAATCGGTTTTTCTGAGTGCACCGGCTTCAAGGTGATTTCTACTTGGTTATAAATCCTTTGTGCTTCTGCTTCGATTGGTTCTTTGTATTTTATCCGGTCGCTGCAAATGTAGGTGGATTGTGAAATGCTTGTGTGGAATGTCATGATAGACTGTCCATTCAGCTTTTGGACCAAACCAGCCATTTCTTACTATTAATGGTGTGTCCTGCATTGTTTCTATTAAGAACAACCACAATAATCGAAGAAAATTCATCTATTCAATCTATTCCTGGTGCTCTCTAGAAAATTCATCTATTCAATCTTTGTGTTATTTTTCAATGTAACTCTTCATTTGATAATCGAAGATCCGTTTTCCGTTGTACTGCGAGCAGGGAAGTCTTGATATCTAGAACACTTGATTCAACGGACAAGAACGGGGAACGGCGTCTGATAGATAAATGATTTTTCTTCAGTGAGTCCTTTATTAATTTAATTTCTGGCCTGTGATTGCAAGGCATACAAATTGAATTTTGAACATGTTTTTCTGCAGCACGGTCTGTCAAGCAAATAACTTTCTTCGTAGCATAGAGTCTAGCATTTTTATTTGGTGATATCTAGTATAATCTTTATGTTTTTAATATTTCTTTAACTACTCAGAGTATGAATATTTCTTGATTCGTTACTCTTTGGTGTTGCAGGAGCAATAATCTGTGAACATATGATTTCTTACGGTTCTATCCATCATTCTCTTGTTTGATACTTATGTGATGTATTCTTATTCTATCTGGTTGATTATTTGGTATACTTATGTGATGTATTCTTATGTGATGTATCTTAAAACAAGTAAACAACCACATTCTGTGTATTATCAAGTGTACAGGTTTAATTTTTCTCTTGATTTTTTGGTGATTATATGTGAAAAGTGTGGCAGTAAGTGTTCTTATCCTTTCATACTGCTGTTATCTTA
>Ga0099826_10002642_pt1 | contig 11685 bp, 5 predicted proteins | sample Mtrugardesep15_FD_76830 | JGI IMG/M metagenome (GOLD analysis project Ga0099826, IMG submission 76830) | Root nodule microbial communities of legume samples collected from California, USA - M. trunc garden sep15 | ecosystem: Host-associated > Plants > Roots > Nodule | place: USA: California...
ATATATATATCAGGTTCCTCACTAAAAGAATTAGTGATAAGGTTATAGGTTGATTAAGGAGATTGGGTGAATTTGAAAGAAAAAGAGAATTCTGATTATGAAATAAATGTGTATTCTGGATCATATTGTGCAGTGACTGCTCAGAGACTAATGTTTTTGACCTGGGAGGAGAAGACTTAATTTTGGGAGTCCTGTGGTTAGAAACCCATGAGAATACCACCACAGATTGTGGGCAGAAACTATCAGTTTCGAAGAAAACGGCTGAGTTATTATACTAAAGGAATATTGCATCAGGGATAAATATCCTACTACTGCATTGCAGGGACTTTTGTATAGAGTAGTTGCAGATAGAGACGAAGAAGTCAGAATGGTGGAAAGAAGAATTCAACATGTGAGTGGGAGAGACCAAATGATAAGTTAAGTCAAGCACTGTAGAAAATTTTGAAGCAGCACTGTGCAATCTTCAATGATCAGAAAGGGAAAACCAGGGATAACCTTGAGTTCAGGTTGCAAATCAGCAATTGTCTGTACTATGCAGCAATTAGGCATAGCACAGTGCTGCTTCAAAATGGAAGAGGCTAAGAAAAAATTTGGGTGGATGTTATCTGAGGGAATAATTAGGCATAGCACAAGTCCCTTCTCAGCCCATTTATTCTTATGAGAAACAAGAATGGATCTTGAGTGTGTTGATTATAGGGCATTAAATCAGGAGATTGTGCATGATATGTATCCTATTCCTATGATTAACAGTTAGTCGTTCGATGAACTGGTAGGTTTCAGTAGAAATAAAGATTTAGTCCTGGATAGCTTTTGAGAGATTAGCTGAGTATTTTGTACTTGTAATGATAAAACCATACAAAGGGAATCCCTTGATTATAGGGATTAAACTATCCTATATCAATTTAATCACATGAGAGTTACTACATACATTGAAATAACAACTATTTACATAGAGGAAATAAGGGAGAGAATATCTCATCAAATGTTTTATTATTCACGCCATATCTCAACAACTCCATTACTTATACGAGATTGACCTCAAATCTAGGTTTCTCAAATTAGAGTTAAGGAAGAGTATTTTCATAGAATGGCTTTTAGAACACATTAAGGTGACTATCAAAATTTGTTATACCCTTCAGACTAATGAATGCCCTGCCCACTTTTCAATCCACTGTGAATTAAGTGTTTCAAGTTTTGACCCTTGTTGAGGAAGCGAAAGCTGGCAATTTTTGGCCATTGTCATTGTCGATTGGCAATCTCTACACCGACGTTAAAGGGTGCAGGGGTTTGTTGGACTCACGGGCTATTATCAAAGGTGTGTTTAAAGAGTTTGACATTTTTCAAATAGTATCACACTTTACATATGTTTTACAAATGGACAACAGTATGCTCCATTACCATGTCAATAGTATTTGCTCAAACAACAAAATAATAAAGCGAAACATGAGAAGATTAAGAATGTGAAGAATATGAAGATATGCTGATCACCAAACACAAATTTGAGAAAACAACACGAGTCACACAAGTGTCAGACTCCAAATGAGAAAATTAAGTCTACAAAACAATTCAGAAACCATAACCGTCAAAAGCAATTTTGTTAAATGCATGACCTAACATGAAAACAAATCAAATGTCTTAAAAGAAATGAACAATTCAAATGGCAATACTGATTTTCAAACAACAAAAGAAATGCATAGATTCAATTTACTTTTGACATGGGTTTAAAGCTAAATTCCAAACAAAGAAAGTTAATTACTTAATTACATTTTAGGAAAAGAAATGTGTATAAGAGAGTAAAGAGATATGGGCCAAAAGAATCCACCATACATATTTATTAAATAGTAAAAAATAGTGGTCATCTATAAATGAACCAAAATCCCACTTCCACCAAACAATTATTTACACTCACTTACAGAAGTCTCTTACCTTATTGAGAAGTGACTTCTGACTAGCACGGAGCAAAAGTGCGGTTATAAACTCCAGAGTCATATAGTTCACGCTGGAAAGCCTCTTAAGTATGTTTCTCATGGAATATATGTTGGTTCGAGCACCTTTGATCTCATCATAAAGCTCCAATGTGGTCAGTGGCTCAGGAAGGCTAGCAAGATAGTATTTTACAAGAGCTGCTACATCAACTGGATTTGAGCCTTCAGGTACTGAGGCAGCTGAATCTGAAACATGCAATTATAGAAGAAAATATATCAATGTCTTAAGTTTATTGATATGATCTATCAATTGCTGAAAGAATGGTTGAAATACCTTGGTTGTAAAGGGAAACCAACTGCTGAATAGCCTTTTTGTCCCCTTCAGATTTAAAAAGGTATGGCAGATTCAAACCTGTGTATAATTACACTTGAGGAATTAGTACTGCTGGTTTGAACTATAACAATAACAAAAAGAAAAGAAACATACATGGATATAGAACCTTACTCTAGAAATAGCTACCTGAAACTATAAGGTAATCTGCACAATTGACTAGTATCTGAGGAATAGGCTTGCTGCAATCTTGCCTCTGTACAGTAATCTCAATAGGAACTCCAAATACTGGGGTCAAAATGATGAATGATTAACTACCAGAATGCAGGAAGTCACCAATTTTTAATTAAAGTAAAAATCTACATAGAAGAAGAGCATGCTATATGTAACAGTAAGGTAGTAATAAAAAAAATGTGATGGTTCTTTCAAAAAAAAAAAAATGTGATGGTGTAAGTGTCAAAATGGAATTCAGCCTAAGATTCCTAGTTAGATCAACATAAATTCTTCTACACAGTTAACAAAAAAGACTCCGGATAGTTCTACATATTCAGTCCCATTTCCATCAAATAAACACTCACTTGTTCAAATATGTGGTTTGAGAAACTTACCATCAGTTTTAGCAACTCCCTGCAAAAAAAATAAAAAATAGTAAGAATTTTTTAGAATGATCTATACTGATAAACAAATGCCACATAATTTGCCAAATGTCATATACCTTTTGCCATCTTTCAATGTCTGTCAAGATAGTCTTACTTTTTTGCGCCGTTATTTTTGCCACCTGAAACAAAAGATAACGAGGCCAAATAAAAGAAAGAAAAAATAAAGAATCTGAGCATCAAATTGGAACAACAAAAATATAATTAGTGCTAACTTGGTGTATGACTAGTAAATAAATGTCACAATTCGACAAAAATCATTTACACAACCACATTACCTCTTCAACCTTGGATTTCCCCACAACCACCTTCTCTTTTGTTCCTGACAAACCTCTCCTTAGGAATGCACCGGTTGTAGCAGCAGCTGATATCATTCGATCTTGCACAGCATGTCTTGTAGATGGCTCCTGAAGACGTGCCCACCGACTTTTGACTATCGTTCCAACTTTTCCCGCCACTTCAGCAACATTACTCTTTGTATCCTTTGTGACCTCGCCAACAAACGTTCCTGCTGATTCCTTAGCTTCTTTAAGCTTGACCCCTACATTAAATTTATATATAAGAGCATACGGTAGTAAACAAGAAAAGGAAAAAAGTGCAGTAATTTAATGAAAGGTACCTGAGGAAGAAAAGAAACCACTCGCCTTATCTTGCCACTGAGGTGAGATTACAGAAGGCATTGACTCAGAAGCACGTTACAAAAACAACTCGATGACGAAATCAGTTGAAACTCGATTCTGTATAGAAACAAAGCGCCATTAAAGACAAGTTAGTCGAGAACAGTGATTCACTTAAACAAACATCTGTTTATAAAATCCGTAAAATAAAAGGATTTAATGAATATGCACTTTTAGTATAAACCAGACATGCAACAAAAATCCACTAATTTGCCACACCACCCAACTTTTGTAAGGGTATTTTGAAATTTATTGTAGGACTTGAAAAAATGGTGGTCTCTTATTTGATGTCAGTGGAAAACTGATTTATGAGGAGGACGGTGTATTGGTCGTTAAGGTCCTATTTAATTAAGCGCTTATAGCATAAGCACGCACTTCCGTAAGTGCTTTTGAATAAGCTATTTCTATAACAGAAGTTAAAATAATGCCAAATTATTATCATACAAGTTATAAGTTGTTTTCATAAGCTGTCAAGGAGAGCTTATGAAAATAAGCTGAAAACAGATTACGAACATGACATAAGTTGTTTCCATAAGCTCTCTAAAACACTCTCACAAGTGTTTATGCCAATAGATAAGCTCAAAGAATTCAATCAAACAATGACCCTGTTTAGATAAACAACTTAATTTGCAGCTTATAGCTTAAGCGCTTATCATGACAAGTGTGTTTATGATGTATAAGCTATTTCTATAACAAATAAAATAAAACTATTTTCATCTACGCAATAAGCCTTGTTCACAAGCTATCCTTGAGAATTAGCAGAAATAAGCTGGAAACAAATCATCGACGTGTCAAATAAGCTCTCTCAAACAGTCTCACGGGTACTCACGTCAGTAGATAAACTCAAATAAGTCGATCTAAACACGCTATAATCTCTAAATCAAAATAAAATGAAAAGAAGCAATCAAATTAGTTATCTATCATCATCATCATCAAGGAAGATTATGAATATGAATTTCAACAAAATCATGAATCATACAAATAATAATTTACTTTTTAGATTTCTACATAAAATAGTCAACCTTGACCATAAAAATGGAGTGAAGAGTAAAATAATATTCATATACATAAATTATGAACAACAATTGTTAACTCAACAATAGCGAATGAATCAATCAAAAAAATTAGAGAGAATCCAATAAAAAATTATTATACCTTGTTCGATTCAGTGGAAGATAGAGAGAGAAAGAGTGCGACAGAAGAGAAGAGTTTATGGATTGAGAATAGGACTGCTCTGACGAAGTCGTTAGATCGAATCAAGTAACAACAAAATTATAACGGCACTTCTTTTGTCTTTAACGAAAGCTTTTTATTTTCTTCTTTTCTTTTCTTTTATCTCCATTCTTAATTAAAAAGTCAAATGTAACCAAAGATTTTTTTATTCCGATCAATTAAATACATTAATTATTCGATGAACTTAACAAATATAATTGTTTATTGTTTATGTTTGAGATCTCAGAGAGTATGTCAAAGATTCCAAGTTATTTCTCTCTATAGTTTAGTTCATAAATTATAGGCTAAATTTTATATTTGGTCATTTAACTTATTTGTTGTTTTCATTTTAGTCCCTAACAAATTAACGTTATGTTTTGGTCCCTTAACTTATACTCTGATAACCAAATAAATTATTTCTATTAAGTTTATGAAAAATCGTTAATCGTCATCCCTTTCTTCATGAGCTTCATCATTTAACCCAGATTTCTAGAAAATTCACCAATTTTAACACCTTTATTCATCATCAAACTCTGAAAAAAGAAAAATTGTGTAATGATCTAATTTAAACTTTAATGTTCAATTTTTCTCCCAATTCAAAACCCTACTCAATTGTTTTCATTCATTCTTTCATTGAGAGTTCATCTTCTTCTAGAAGAAGCATCGATGATATCTTATTCACTCAATTCAACTCGTGTTTCATCGTCATCTCTTTTACTAGAACATACCAAGCAAACTGTCGACAATCGACAAAGTGAAGAAGCCACATAGATTCAGATCAGAAACTGTTGCTTTGAGAGAATTCTGAAAGTACCAGAAGAATTCGGAGAGAGAGAGAACGCGATAGTGATGACCAATCGACTTCACGGAGCGCGTTGATGGGATCCTCAATGGTTACATTTCCCCAATCCATTTAATTTCTCTCTCTCAGTGATTGGGTTTGGTTTCGGAGAGAAAGATTAAGGTTGTGGTGATTTTTATTTTTGAAAGAGAGGTTGTGTTGATTGAAAATGGAAGAAAGAAAGGTATATGAAGTGAAAATTGGTTTAAGGAAAGAGGAAGAAACTAAGAGAGTAAGGAAAATACAAGAGGAGAAAGTGTACGCGTTTTAGTTATGATTATGAATGATGCTGACTTTTTGGTGAGGAAAAGGGTAAAACGGGAAAATGAAAAAAATTGAAAAGGTATTATGCGAATTCTTCTCACGATTCACCATTTCTAATCCAAAAATTCAAAAGCTTTAATTGTAATGTTACTTGAATATGAATGTGAATCAGTGAAAATGCAAGCTGATTTTATTCAGTTTTTCTTTTTTCTAAGTTTAATGATGAAAGGAGGTGTTGAAATTGATGAATTTTCTGGGAATTTGGGTTGAATGATGAAGCCCATAAAAGAAGGGATGAAGATTAACTATTTTTCATATAACTTAGTGGAAAGGATTTATCGGGTTAACGAAGTACAAGTTAAGGGACCAAAACGTAACATTAATTAGTTAGGAGACCAAAATGAAAACAACAAATAAGTTAAGGGACCAAATATGTAATTTAGCCTAAATTATGTTATCTTTGTCTATAAATATAAGATTCTTAGATGAAAGCAAAACAAATTAAAAAAAAGTAGTTTTTGTATTAAAGTTATGGATAATATATATATATATATATATATATATATATATATATATATATATTTTCATTACAATTGATGCCTTTTTTATAGGAAATAATTGATATTTTAATTAGAGGTATTTTTATGAAAATTTAATTAACGCAATTTGAACTTTTAGAAGGGTCGTATAAAAGGGACAACAAAAGTTTGTAAATGAGTCTCGTATATATAAAGATTGAAGTGCAATAAATTCGTCAATCAAAGTCTTGTTTGGATAAACAATTTATAACTCTTTTTTTATAGCTTTTTTCATAAAAAAATTATTTAAAAAAATAATAATCACCTTTAAAAGTTTTCATTTGTTTGTCACAAATTTTCAAAAGAATTAGAATTCGAAAAAATCTAAAAACTACTTCATATGATAATCTATTTTTAGTGGCTTATTTGAAAATCATTTTCCCTTAACTACTTTAAAAAAATTGATTTTCATTCTAGTAAGCAAACACAATGTAGTTCATGCTTTGTTTAAAAATCTCAAAATACTAATCTAAAATTATGGAGTATTAAAATCATTTTTTTTATAATTTGTAAGAAACGAGTTCTTAATTTAAATCTTATATCATAGGCTTAATTGAACCTTTGTCCCTCAATTTATTTGTTGTTTTAATTTTGGTCCCATAACTCTAAATTTTTCATTTTTGGTCCCTTAAATATGTTCCGTCAGTCAATTTGATCCATATCAGTTAACTTTAACCTCAAATGACTAATATTGTAGACGGTCCACCGTAGACTTTATTAATTTTTTTAATTTCATCCATTTGATATTATTTTTTTCAAAAAGAAAACGGCTAGATCATATAGGTATATTGTATGTTACTGTGAACCATCAACACATAATTGTTTTTCCTTTTCTTCATCTTCTACCCTCCTTTGTTCATCATGCTCATCATAATCTTCATATACTTCCATCAAATAAACCCAATTTTTTCACCCTTTTTCTTTTCCTCTTCTTATCCTCATCTTCATATATTCCTACAAATTTTCAAACATACCCAAAAAAAAAAATTAAAACTTATAATTTAATCTACAACTTATTCTTCTCCAAAAATCACAAATATTCAAAAAGCCATTGATGTCATTCAGATTCAGCAACACCAATTGCTTTTTTCATTCCATTCCATTCAGATTCGACTTTAGATCTAAAATCAGAGTTCATCAATGCACCAAATCAAAAAACAGTTACATTCAAAAAGATTCTGGAGAAGAATGGTTCTGCCGCTTTAAAGTTTCAAAATCCGAAGTTTGTTTGCGATTCCGTTATCGAATAATTTGACAAGTTCGTGTTTGATATAAATTCATCACTGGATTCTGCATTTTGTCTTTGTCACTCTCAGATCTGGAAGAAGAAAAGTTTGGTATTTTAGAATTGAAGAATTTTGATGTTTAGATGAAAGAATAAAAAGGGGAAAAGTTTGTTTCTTAAAAAAATTCCAGAATCAAAATGGAATAGATAGTTATTGTTAGGGAGAAGGAAGACGAGAGAAAGAAGAGATGCACAGTAAGGGAGAAGGAAAATTAAGCAATTGATGCCATGAGAAATGAAGGGTGGAGATTGGTTTTGAGAAGGGGGTGTAGGATGAGAAGTGGTTGATGAAAAATTGATGAAAAAACGAGTATGAAGGTGTGATTGAGAGATTGAAGTGTTGTTGAAGATGATGAAGATCAACAAGAAGAATGGTGAAGGAGATGGGTAAAAATAAAAAAAAATATGTGGTGATGGTGCACTATTAGATACAATGGACCTGAAATCAAGTGGTTGAAAACACATCATACATATTATACATTAAAAAACTAACGACGATGACTAACTTCACTAACGGAAGTGTACATGAGGGACTAAACAAATTTTTTTAGAGTTATGAGACCAAATTGAAAATAACAAATAAGAAGCCTATATATAAGTGTTTGTCATAGTATGCACTCAATTTCTATAACAAAATTTCATATAAGCTTAATTTATTTGTATAACTTATAAGTTGTTTTTATAAGTTATTTTAGGGAGCTTAAGAAAAATAAGTTAAAATTTATTTGAAAACATGGTTTTTTTTTTCATTTTTCTCTTAAATTGTCTCACATGGGAGCTTATGAAAGTAGATAACCTAAAAAAAAATCAAAGAGGCTCTTAGTCTTTGATATATAATAACATGGATTAAATTGATGGATTTCACATAGTTTAGCAACTACTTATTATATTTATACATTTTATGGACTAAACTAAGAGTGAGTAATAATTTGGAAATTAAATTGATGGTTATTTTTAATAACAAAAACAAAAATATCATTAATTATACATTCCTTATAAATATTATCTCTAGTTTAAACTATAAGCAAAAATGTGTAATTTTGCATCAAATTCAAATACTCAAATATTAAATTTGTATTTATGTAATAGTTATATTTATCATCCTTAACAAATCTAAGATTTGCGGCTTGAAGTTTGACTAGGTAGTTGAGGGGGACGACAATTGGTCATCAATTTCATTGAGAGGGTGGTGTATCTACAAACATTCCGATGATCAGGTAAGCATCGTGGGTGTGTTGTTTTTAGCGTTAAGAATAGTTAATTTAGACTCTCCAAATGGTTGTTCAATATCCTTTCTTGTGTCTTCCTAATGTTGGGAAAACAATTTTTATTTCCCTCTTGTGGCATTTATGATCCTTTCTTGTGACAATTTTTTTCATTCTCAATTAGGGGTGGGAATAGGCTAGGTCGAGCTAGGCTTTGTAAGGCCTGAGTCTGGCCTGCCAAATATTTTGAAGGCCTAAGCGTGGCCTGCGGCCTGTCATAGGCTTACTTTTTAGGCCTGAGTTTGGCCTTCTGAAAGCCTGATACGACCTGCTACCCTGTTTAAAAGCCTATTTTATGTGAACATCTTTAAATGAACAAATGTGATATAAGGTTAAATAGACTAGCAAACTAATATATCAATTAGATTAAACTCTCTTTTGATAATCAAGATGGGTTCTTAGGGAATTTGACTATATATTGTTGTATCATATTTCAATTCTAGTTTATAATAATACATTTAAACATGCAAAAACTTAATTTATACTAATAAGTTTAAATTACTGAAAAAGTTAACCAATTATTATTTTAATTCAAAGTACAAAATATAATATAATAATAAATAATATTATTCATATTTATTTAAATAAGCCGGCCTAATAGGCTTAAGAGGCTTTTTTAGTGGCCTGTGACCTAGCCTTTTAAGCTAAATAGGCTTCTAAAAAAGCATAGGGCTTCTCTGTTTAAGAAAAAAGCATGGCCTGGCCTGATCTGTCGTAGGCTAGGCGGTAGGTCGTTGTAGGCCGACCTGGCCTATTCCCATCCCTATTCTCAATGCATAAAATCAATGCTCACCAACATACTAGGAATCTCACATGCATTCCCCGTCTCTTGTAGGCGTTAGTTGTCATCAGTGATTGGCCTTCGCAGATATTGAGCCCCAAATACGTAGATCATATACACATCCCTTGTAAACTTATCAATGCATTTTAGTGTCGTGGTTTTACTAATTCTTAAATAGTCATCCATGCTATAAGCAGATGTTATATATGCCAACATACGAATAACAACTGTGCATTTTTGTAGAGGTGAAATATTTGATTTACTAGTTGCGTTAACCCTCATCCAAAAATACTCATCATGTTGGCCAATAGTTTCAACAATAGAAAGGAATGCGTGCTTATGCATTTGGCACCTTCAACAGAACTACTCATCCATTTGGTAAGACTTTAGATGTGGAGGAAGTGGTTCATAAGTTCCAATTCTCTTCGTGGTATTGGTTTTTTGGGAAACACTATAGTTCCCCATGTTCTCATTGTGAGTCGGTGGTGAAACCACTTCTATGTTAGAGTTGGTATTCTTTTGTGTAAGGGTCGTACTTGGGTTCCTTTCAGTGGGGTTGTGGGTTGGTTTCCTGATTGCATGTGTCACATCTCTCTGGTGGAGTAGGCTTAGTCCACTCTTCCTTTGTTTTAGGCACTAGGAGGAAGGGAGGTTGTTTTTTTTGGTTTTATTCTATGCTGTATTCGGTGTTTTAGTTTTTCTTGGTTGGTATTGTGGGTGTTTTTTTACTTTAGGTTGTTGTTGATGTTTTAGATTTTCTAGGGTGGTGTTGCGAGTATTTTTCATTTGTGGTGGAGGTTTGGGTCACTTATAGTGATCCTAAATATTTTTCCATTTGTTCTCTTTTGGCTGCCTTTTGACCAGTGATGGTGGATTGTATTCACTACTCGTTGGTGTCGTTGGGTTAGAAAATGATGAATTTTCTCCTAAAGCAAGGTTCTTTGTTCTTTTTCGGAAGGTTCCTCTGGCATACTAGTAAGACATTTGGGCACATCTTTCAATAATCTCCATGCATCTTCAATTGTGAATTTTTCACCACCATCTTGGTGAAAATTTTGTTTTGCAGCTAAAATGATGTTGCTCTCGGAGCTCCCACTTTTCTATGTAGCCACAACTTTTTTGTCACACCCAACAAACTGTTAAACGATGAGATTTATTTTGTATCATCGACCTTTTAGTCTGTCTGTTTCCCCTCTATATAATTCTTGTCGTGATGCTTGTTATAAGCTTCATGAATCCTCTTCCAAAAACTATTTCCTTTTTTATCAACCCCAACAATCGGATCCTATAAAATGTTAAGGCATGATTATATGATATTGTCGCGTCATTTTTCGGAGATCAAGTCTATTTGATTAGCTTTTGACTCACTAAATTATTTCACGACTTTGAAAAAAAATTAGATTTGAATTAGAAGGGGTCCGTGGGTTGGTTACATAAGGGGAAGGTGTTAGCACCCCTTATGTTTGTAGTACTCTACGAGAACCTTTTGACTTTACTTCTTTTTCGTGCTATAAACTTACTTAATTTTATTTAAAAGAAGGAATTTGAGAATAGTGATTAAAAAAAGAAAGAAGCCTATTATCTACATTTTTTATTGATTCGGAAGGACTACGTCCTTTGCCTACGTACTCGTGAGGGATCAGAACCTCGTAGTTCGGGGTAGAAATTTCGTTTGATTTGTTTTTTTGTTTTTTATTAGTTTTTGAAAAAGGTTTTAAAATGAAAAGCCAAATGACAAAGAGAATTTGTTTGTATTTTTTATATTAAAAGAAAATGTACTCAAAGTGAAATTAAATTGATTGATATTTGATTAAGAAAGAAATAGAAAAAAGGAATCACTCGATTTGTGGATCGAGGTTTATTGTGAAAA
>Ga0099826_10002643_pt1 | contig 11685 bp, 7 predicted proteins | sample Mtrugardesep15_FD_76830 | JGI IMG/M metagenome (GOLD analysis project Ga0099826, IMG submission 76830) | Root nodule microbial communities of legume samples collected from California, USA - M. trunc garden sep15 | ecosystem: Host-associated > Plants > Roots > Nodule | place: USA: California...
ATTTAATTGAAAGAGAAAGCTCTCATGATTACAGTCAGCAAAGCATAAGCCCATTTCAACATTTTGCGCTGAAATTGTTTGCCAAAACCCAATGCCAAGGCAATTCCATTATTCTCTTCCTTAGTGGATTCCTCTGTATAGTTCCTGAATCTCGGTTCTATTCAATTATTAACTCAAAGAAAAAGCTTCTTTTGAAATATGATACCAAAAAAAGCTTCCTCAATCTATTACTCTCTGTTCCTTTTTAATTGTCATATTTTGATCTTTTATAGAAATTAAGACAACAAATATTTTTACTACTTTTTATACAACAATGTTTTTTCCCCTATAATAACTTTAATCATTTAATATCTTACTTCATATATTTCTCTCTCTGCAGTAAATATTTAAAGCTAATATAAGTAAAACAACATTTAATGATGTATTGAACTTTGAAAACGACAGTTAATTAGAAACAAAATTTTTATACAAAAATGACAACTATAAAGAAACGGAGGGAATAGTTCGTTTCCATATGAATAAAATTGATTTTATAGTTAATTTTAATTGAAATTGAGTTGATTGTAAAATAAATCTTACAAGTGTGTTGTAGTTGTACAATAAATTTGAGACTAAAAGATATATTTCTCAAACATATCAAAAATAGTTTTATAAGTTTGTTAAAATAACTTATAGTCAAACATTCATACATGAAAATTAAACATACGAAAATATCATAAGGATTGGAAGGTGGAGGTCATGTAGAGTCTACCGACCATAGTTTAAAGGTTGTTATACTTAGATGTAAAAATTCTAAGTGACTTAGTGTCTGTTTGTTTCTACGATGGTTTGATATTAAACAAGTGTTCAGATTGATGTTCCAATTTGGATATTTAGAAAACTCATGGTAGAAATACATGAAACACGATATTTGAATATTGGACGCTATTCCAAACATACACTTACCTTATCTTATGGTGTTAGTGTGTATTGTAAAAGTTGAGCAACCTTAATCGGTTAGTCATTGCCTAATTAAAATAACCTACTACTAGTGAGAGTTCAAGGTAATGAAGCTCATCTTCTTTGACTTATGAAGTATTGCATTCACATACATTTCATCTTGTTACGTGCATCTTCTGCTATTATGCTTGAAAATGTCAATATTATTGGTTCAGTTCTCACCAAAACAAAATGTTAATGTTTACTAGCTCATACAACACAAAAATTACAACGATTTGTTTAGGTGTAGTGGAAAAATAGTAGAGTGAACTCTAAAATAAAAAATTGAGGAGAGTAGAATTTTTGTTTTTTTCTTTTTGAAAGAGGAGTAGAAAGGTTAAAAATAAACAAAAGAGAAAAGATGATTTAATAAATGCCTACACTCTACATTTAAGCAAAAAAATATGAAATAATGCTATTTTTCTTTTTTCCTCTCAGTTTTTTCAAGAAGAAAACCATTCTATGTAAGATATTTCTTTCTTCACTTTATCAATATCAAATCAAATCCGATCCTGATTAAGCTTGGTGGTCGAATTCCTTCTTCATTAGGGTAGTGGCAAACAACCACCAAATAAATCATAATGCCTTATTAGTGACAAATCTTTTTTGGACACTCAAAAATTAACTTATGTTGAAAAGTCAATTACTCTATTGAACACAGCTTCTAATTTTGTTCACCGATTCTGGTACCATTTACAATTTTAAGCAACTCAATAGTTCAAATAAAATAAAATTGAAAACTCTCCAATTTATCATATCATATACTTTCAAGAGAGTTTCCTAAACATTAACAAATTGATACTATCCATTTTCTCTGTTCACTAACAAAATTTTGTTTGAATTTACAAAGAGTAATAAAAATCAAAATGGCATAATATGAGTAGTTTTCGTATCATACGAAGAAAGACAAGACTTAGAATTAACACGAAAAATCTTAAGCAAATCTACAGACATGTGACGAACTTGTGGCGAACAATTACTTTGCATCAGAAGCAAAATCTTCGTTAATCCATTCGCTTTCGTAACAGCTTCTTGTGCCTTTTTATCACGAAACAAATAACACACACTCCACAGTATCGTAACCGCGTGCTCCGTCGCTACGGTGGATACTTTCAATACTTTGTTCACTATCGCCGCCACACACGACGGCGCTTCGCATATCTCCGACCTCCCTTCCTTCAACGACGACACAGTTTCTAGAAGTTTCAACACCTTCTCAGTCACCGAAACGCACAAATTCGTTGACGATGTTAGAAGCTTCGACAATTCCTTCACTGCTCCGATATGAACTAGCTTCACTTTGTTCCGTTTCGGCGTTGAGATTGTTACCAGACATGAAAGTGCGTTCTCCATTAGGTTCTGATCTTTCTCCAGCGTGATTTGATTGAGCAATTCTGATAATAAACCTTCTTCTTCCGTTATTAGAAGCTTCGATTCTGTGTCCACCGCTGTGGATTTCAAAACCCTAACTGATGAAATTTTTGATTCAATACTTCCTTGTTGTAAAACAACAAGTAAAGAATCTAAGATACTCTTACCTTCGTTCTCCTTTTTGCTCTTCAAAATCGATTCGCGATTCTCAATTTTACTTAGAACCAAATCCAACGCAATAACAACCTGTTCCAGCAATTCCACACTCCGTTCAACTCCACCATCAACATTAAGAAAACCAACCAGAATGCACACGAATCCCTCCGTTTTGGCCAGAAAAACACAATTCTCTTCGGAATCTTTCGCGAACTGTACGATTTTCACAAGCGACTCGAACCGGTTTTCACTACCTGACTCTAAATCAGTGATAGCAACAAGTAATTGATCACGTCTATCAACCGACTCGGTGGATAACGGAGATTCCGGCGAGTCGACTCGGTGGCGAACCGAATCGGACCAGATCTGGATGAGTCTCTGTAACGTCCGGTTCGGAACGAAATCCTTTGTTTGAAGAATCTGCATAGTAGCGGGACAAGTGTTGTTGCCGTTATCGAGCCAGCGTTGGATACTTGAACGGTCGTAGGTAACTCCGGTGCAGAGACTCACCGGAGATTTCATGACGTCGAGGGAAATAGGACACCGGAATAAACTCGGAACGGTGATGCATAAATCGTCTCTTACCATCGTAACAGAAAGAAATTTAAATAATCAAAAAAATATATGAAAATTCGATTTGTAAAGTGTGGTGTGAAGAAATTAAGAAACAGAGAGAGTGAGAAGACAAGAGAAAGAAGGGTATAAAGGGGAAAGAAAGAGAGAGGGTCAAAGGTACGGTGACGTAAGATTCTTCCTTTTGAGTTTTTATTTTCGCACTGAATATTTTTTATTTTATTTTAATTTAATAATAATATTCGTTTGCTTGCGTTTTTGGTCTTTGGTCAAAGAGAAAGTGGTTTGTTATGTTACTTTATTTGGTAGTGGTGGGGGCACGTATCGTGTGTTGCTGGGGAATTAGGGGAAGAGATGATAACCGTTGGATTCTAGTGGTAGATGGTGGTGGGGGAAATGAAGGGATGGGATCACAGTAGAAGAGAGCGTGTGGTGGTGGAGGGGGGACCAGAGGGAGAGAGAAAGAAGGTTTTTAATTGAATTTAGGTTTGGTGGTGCGGGTGTGGGGTCCATTTGGGGTGCTATGAGTACATCATTTGTAAGTTGGGGGGAGGGAGTCCAACCGTGGACAGAGAAAGGAGGTGCGACCTGCAAACTTCAAAGTGCAAGTGGGTGTAGCGATCCGGATTTTCTTACTTTAGAAAAACATGCAGTTTATTTCAGTTTTGAAGTTAAATGTTCTATTTGAATTGATCGAATATAACATAATAGAGCGGAATGAAATATAATAGAATTGAGTCGGAGACGGAGCGAGGAAGGGTCATGGCCTTTCTAAAGTCTCAAAAATTTCATTTTTAATAGTATATAATATCTCTTGCATTATAAATCATGCATCAATAGTTAAGCATCTCCCTTCTAAACTTTTGGTCCAGTTAAGTTCATTTTACTAGTATTTTTTGTATTTTTTAAACAAAAAATGCCATAAAAATATTGCAAAATGCAAGTACCGAACCAAAACTAGGGGAGCAAAATACAAGCAAATAAACCTCTTAATCTATAACTTTAGTTATAATCTATTACGACAGAACATGTGTATATCCTAAAAATATGACCCCCATACAAAATTTCTTCACTCCGCCACTAGATGGAGTGGAGCACAACTAAATGAAATAGAGAGTTCATTTCATTGTTTGGGTATACTATAATAGAGTTGGAATGAAATGACTTTTTATTTTATATTTTAATTATACCCTTATATAAGACTATTATATACGATTAAAACATATTATTTTTATTGAAATAATCAATTTGAGATTAAAAAACATACGAAAGCAAAGGAAAATCTTTGCAATTTATTATCCCTTTAACAATTTTAATATAGAAATATGTATAGGTTATGAACAAATTTAACATAGAAAGAATTATTTGTTATAATCAATTAAAATTATGAACAACTCTTTTACAAAATAATCCTAAAAAAGAAAACCTTTTACAAAGCAATACAACTCCTTTATAACACTTCAACCCAAAATAATATGGTACCCTATTTAATAAATCTAGATCATGGTAGTCTATTTTGTTTTTTGGGGAACTAGATCATGGTAGTTTTTTCTTCTTTAAGAAGATCATGGTGATTGATAGTATGAGGTTGTTTAAGTCCACCATGTTGGGAAAGGAAAAATATATATTTTTTTGTCGGGGTTTGAACCCAAGACTTTATATATATTATGCATTGTGCTTACTAATTGAGTCAAATTCACAAGGACAAATGAAAAAAAATAAAAATAAACATTCCATATCGGCAAATAATAATCAATGTTGGGAAAGAGAAAAATATTATTTTGTCTCAATTCATATACTTGATAATTAATAAAAATGGGACTTTATTTTGTAGGGATAAAAATGAGTTTTTTTTTTGGTGTAAGATAAAAATGAGTTTTGAATATTAATAAAGATTATTTACTTAATTAACACCAAATGTTTCGAATATTGAGTGGGACAAAGTTACAATAACCTTTGAATTTAGTGGAAACAAGAAGTAACAAGGCACAAAAAGAATTGCAATTACAAATAGAAGTTAAAAAATTGCTTTTCACACTTCATTCAATGTTTTGAAACACCATTAAATAACAAGTTTAACCTCAAATTTTATCAACTGCTAACTACCATTGTTTAAAATTCATCGGTAGTTAACTCTCAAATGGGTTATATTGATAATTTCGTGGTGTTTCATAGCAACATTTGATGTGGGAACATCAATTATCTAGAAGTTATGGAGCATGGGTACCAATTATTGGGCCTCAAGTCCATGTGAGCAGAAAAAAGGTGGGCTTTAAAATATTGTAAAAAAAATGTTGGGCCCCTGGTAAAAGAAAAAGGTATTGGTTAGTAATAGGGAGTATACTAATAGAGAGGTTTTACTCTCTGTCCAAATTTTAAAACATTAATTTTAAGGAAGATGTTAAACAGTGTCCCATGGACATTGGTTAAGCATCGAAAACAAAGAAAAAATCGTAAAAAAGTGATGTAATTATTATTTGGTCAAAAGATACCTCATGTTTTTAAGATAAAATTTCTATTCATGAATTTTTTAACCGGTATCCCAAAGACACCGGTTAACAAAACTCTAATTTTAAATGCAATTTTTGTCAAAGTCATTGTAACACACAATGATTCTACCAAATTCAAATCATTTTGTACATCCACTATGGATAGGAATAATCAAACCAATTCAAATTAAAACAAGAAAGTCACAATTCTTGAATATGTTTTTTTTTAACAAGCCAATTCTTGAATATGTTATTTTTGGTAGGCGTCCTATTGTTCAAAAAAGTAAAAACAACAACCTTCAATCAAGTCATCTTGTCTTATTTCAAATAAACTCGTGATAAGAAGAGATCTCAATATCATCCTTAAACGACAATAACTTTTACGTCATTTTGATTGAATATTCTAGCTTGTTATCACATCTCCAACTCCAAGTCCACTTGTCCAACACATCATCCAGCACAAACGCATTACCCAACAAATAACAACAATCCTGAATCAAACTCTCTTCACAAGCAAACAACATCCTCCTCCACAATCAGCATCTACCCTAAAAGCCATCTCAGCAACAAACACATTGTAAACACAAACAAGCTCAAAGGCATTGGATTCAATTTGCTTATTTTTAACACATTTGTTCTTATTCAATGGTTGGATTTGTATATGTCGGTTATTAAATTTTAAGTTTATTTTAAAAAGGGATTCAATTTGCATATTTTGAACACATTAACACATTCGTTTTTCAGAGTTCAATGGTTGGATTTGTACACATTCGTTCTTCATTTGGAGTACAATATTGCTAAATTGTTAAAATTTTGTAGATATGTAGCAACATAACATGATTCGACATGCAAATTGAAAAAACAAATCATATTCTACATAATTGCCTACAAGAAATGGGAGCTCGCTAGCTTGCGTGTCTATATATATTTTTGTCCCTCATAGGCATAGCTCGTCTTTAGTTTTAAAGTGTATATAGTGTTTCATACTTTTCACTATCATCATCCTTTTCTCCACAAAATTTCAGCACAGTTCCTTCACACATCCCAAATGTTTGGTCATAAATGGGATGAAATTTTGACCCAATAGTGAGTTTCAAGAGTTAAAGTTGTCAAGCAGTCAGCATAGACATATGCCACAAATAAAATACTCAAAGCTGATTATCCCTAGAGAAAAACAATTATTAATTGATAAAAAAGAAAAGAAAAAGAGGGGAAAATATCATGACAAATTTTCTTTTGGTTTTTGTTATATTTTCTCACTTTCTTGATAAACATTTTTCTCATATAATGTACCGCATGCATCATGAAACTAGAGTATAAAGGAAGGGCAAAACATGTGATGCAACAGGTTGTAATTTTCTTTGCTAGCGTTGCAAAATCAATAGTGGGGTCCAATCTAGACATGCCATATCAAATCAGTGGGAGTACATTTATTTTTTTATAATATAAAGTTGGACTTTTTCATTACGCGTTTAAGATAAATGAAAATGAAAGACAACAATAAAATAATTAGAAAAAAAGGAGAGGGAGATACGACTCCAAAGCTCATCAAGAAGAATAATTTAAAGATGACTATGACCATACCATAGCAAATAATTCAACGTATCTATTTTCTTCAGACTTCTTTATGACATGCATCACAATTTGCATTTGCAAGCTGCCAAGCTTAATATAAATCCATAGACTGTGGTGGTGCATACTACTTCTCATTTGTCCATATTCACTTTGAATGAGCTCTTTCAGTCAAGGAGAACCACAAAACTAAGTCTTGTTTCATGCATATACTATATGGTTGCTGGCTAGGATCCAATGGTTAATTCAGTACATCATTGATTCTTTAATGCATGCATACCCAATTGCAATTTGTTTTCTTACTTATGGTATACCTTTTATTTGGTCATCAACGGCAATTAAATTTCCACTCCCTTGACGTCATAGGAAGAAAATTTGCGTAATTGAACAAATAATGCACATTGCATATACCAAATATGTAGCCTTGGGTGATGTGTTTTAAATAGTGACGGCTGGAAAGTTTATTTGATTCTATGGACGAAACATTAATTTTGATTGAATTAACTTTGTATAATCAATTGTAAATTTAAGATCTCAATTTTTTTATTTGTAAATTTAAGACTCTAATTTGTTACAATACATGCAAAAGCAAAACTCGCGGTGTTTAGGAAATGAAAAGCTCCAAATGAAATCACAGATTAAAAGTTAAAAACTACGAATTTTAATTACAAATCAGAATGGATAATGTTAGTGGTAAGAAATAGTTGGTTTCGTTCGTTCTTGTAATTTTTTTTATCTAATTTGAACCAAATCAAATCGACGATCAACAAGTTAGTTTTGTTGTTCAATTCAATTTGATTGAAATTTTTAAAAATTAAGAATTTTGTTTTAAAAAGTCTAAAAACTTAACCTTTTTCAAATGATATAGATTTTTATGCTAAACTAAGTAACATAAAAAGATTAAAAAATATATGAGTACTATACTCTCTTTTTTTAAGATAACACCGCTATTATAGTGTGAAATAAAAGAAATGAGAATAATTACGATGATCATCATTTAAGTATCAGGCGATCGATTTTGAATTACGTGAAATTGATACTATAGAACCTATAGAGGTTCATTTCGATTGGTTTGAACTCGATTTCAAACATGAAAAAAAAAACAATTTAATTTGTTTAAATTGAATCTTTGATTTCAATGAGTCATTTATTTGGTTCATACACCCCTAATTTCAGTCTCTTTTGTAACTGGCGTAAATATAAAATTTTAGAATGTCAAATGCAGAAAATATAGAGTAATATGTGTAATTTTAAAATTCTAGAGAATATACGGCTGCACATCTTGACTAAACATGGATCTGCCATTGAGTACATGATTGAATTCACGGTGAGATTGTCGGAATTACATTGAGTCGCTATGACCTGACAATAACTGCATTTTAGAGCTTCGACATAATCACAACGACTTTGTAATTTTGACAAATTCATCATCAATGAAAACATACGTTTAGAGATGGCAACACATAAACCTCATTTTGTTAAAATAGTTTTATAATCATAAAGTCTTCTAGGGCTAACCGTGATATCAAATGTGAAACACGTCTGATGTTTTTCTAGGGTTTTACTGCTGGAGTAATAATTCATTAAATAGTGAAAAGTTGAAAATGAATTTTAACATTAGAGATGCTTGCTCATATACGCTTTAAAGTTTTAAACAGAAATTTGAATTGCCATGCATAATGAAAAATTGCAATATACATTTACCATATATATTAAAAGTTTTCACAAGACAGAGAGTCTAAATAAAGTGTAAAGTAGAGAGACATATAAAAAAGAAGAGATAGGAAATGCATTGCATGCATGATGCATTGCTGGGACAGTCAGGAAGCACTGAGCTTGCAAGCCATGCCCCATCCTATATGGAAGGGCATTGAAAGAGGAGCACTCTGCCTGTACGTGTCACGAAGGAAGGGTTTAATGAAAGTGCTAAGCTTTTGATACGAAGAAGAATGGGTCCACACAAAAAGCCCTGACATGTTGCATTTAATTCTCTTTTCTGTTTGAAGCTGGAGTGTACACTTTTCTGTCTTTAACTTGGTACTCACTGGTTGGAAGCTAGTAGCATTCAATTCATGTAACACAGAATGTTATAATTTCAAGAAATTTTGACCAAGTAAATACAACCACGACTTACAAATTTTTTGCCTCTAAGTTTGAGATAAGAATTTATGCACAGTTAGTACATACTGTTTGGTTGCCACCAAATAAGTTTTATTTTAATTGGAGTATATCAGTATATGATATTGATTTAAAATTATTTATCTTTGAACACGTTTACGTGAAAGAAAATTGAACTATAAATAAAAATTGTAAAATTCACGGTTGGAGACCAAAGCTTTATATCACATCTCCCTAAAAAAAAAAAGCTTTATATCACATCTGCAAGTTATGATAGTAATTCTATAGATGAGAAGTGATTCTAATTAACAACCTCAATAATATATACCAAAATCAATTTTTAATCTTCTGAATCAATTTTGTCTTTTTAAAAGTGAAATAACTTGATCAATTGTTATGTATTTTTTTGGAATTTAAATTTAGTTGGTTCTTTTCAACCATTTTGGTGAAAATCTACTCAAAAAGAAAACCTATAGGTAATTTGTGATTCATGAGCACGGTTTGAAAATAAAACTCATATCAATAGACAATAGTGATTGTAATAAAAAAAAAATAGACAACGGTGACATAAGTTTTTTTTTTTGTTTTATGTCTTTTCAACGAGAGCATAATTAAAAATGCATGTCATTTAGTCATTATTATAATAAAAAAATTAATTTTTAAATTAACTGAATAACCAATATATTTAGAGGACCAGATACATTAATTATTCAATAAATTTAAAAAGAGATTTGTTCTTATAATAAATAATGATCAAGGGTCATTCATCGTCCTTTAAACACTAGGTTCACATCTTTTGCTCTAATCAATCTCCCTCCATCCCCACTTTATATTTCATTTCACAGTCTTATAATTTCATTTACACTATATTACTAATAATAATCGTCCTTTAAACACCAACATCCCCTTTTTTATGTTGTAAAATCCTTCTGCCCTTTCATTTTGTAAGAGCTTAGATTTCACATGATAAAATTGCATCAAACCCTACTTTATCACGGTTGTATTATTTGAACAAGAAAATACGAATATTATATGTGATTTCATAAATGTTTATCTCACACTCTTATTTTTTTTATATTCTTTAACTTACACACATTTTTAAATGCATGTGAAAATCTACATGACGCCAGATTTAACCTCACAATTTTGATGTTCAAAAATTATTTATCTTGTATTAAGTTTTTTCTTTCTCATTTCTAAAGATTACCACACAACCTTATGGAGACTACACTGCAATTGTTGCATCAGCTGCATTTGAATACAATTCTTTACAATATTAATTAAAGATCGCAATATAATTGCAATTTCAAACATTGCTTGTGAGTGACAAAGTGGATGGAACCCTCCATTTCTTTATTTAAAAATCCAAGTATTATGGAAAATCTCAAGAGAGAAGAAAAAGAAAGTTTGTTTGAGGTCAGAATTGTACGTGATTTAGTAGTAGTTCACTTACTGTGTGTGTGCATAATATGACAGTAGAGTAGTATAGTATAGGTAGCATGCACCTTTTAATTAGAGGAATGGGTTAAGACAGAGAGAAGCAGAGAAAGTGTTAGAAATCAGACCCTACAAAGAGTTCTACGGCAAATGGACAATATTTCCAGTAATGGATGGATGGAGGGGTCCAAAACTACAGTTCCTTCTTTCTTAGTCGGCATTCATAAATACTAGGTGGGTCCAAATTCTCACCAAACCAAAACAAAACAAAATATATGACATAACACAAACACACCTCTTTTGCTTCATCCTACACTATACTACTTTTCTTTTTTTCCTATTCAACCAAACAATACATAAATAAATAAATCCTTTTTTTTTTGTATTTGCTTTTCCTTTGTACCTCATGTACTGTTTCACTTTAATTTATTTAATTAAATAAATATTCATTTTTCTTTCTTTTGTCATTATAATAATCACTCCACCCCATAAGACCCGTTCCTAAAAGCCTTCTCCACCCTTTTCAACTTTCTGCTTCTCCTTTGACTCTTTCATTTCTCTTCACCAAATCACACTGCAAAACAACTCTCAATTCTCTAACACAAACACAAACAAAAACAAAACTTCAAAATCAAGCACTCATTTTCCTAAACAAAATTTCCCAAGTTCTCTCTTCTTCTTCTTCTTGTTTTTTTTTTGCTATTCCCACCCCTCATTTGCCTAAAAAGCTAGTGAAACTTTGATACACATAACATGGTGTTGTGTAGAAGACCTCTACTTCTTGTTATCTGGCTGCTTTTAATTCTCTTCATATTAGGACAATGTCATGGGTCAAGAACAACAAATGACTTCAAAGTGAAGCCTAAATCTCAGCATCAAGGTCACTTTTTTGGTTTCTTGCCAAAAAGGATGCATATACCATACTCAACTCCTTCAAGGAAACACAATGACATTGGCTTAAGAAGTTGGAGATCACCATGAAGAAAAACTA
>Ga0099826_10002644_pt1 | contig 11684 bp, 4 predicted proteins | sample Mtrugardesep15_FD_76830 | JGI IMG/M metagenome (GOLD analysis project Ga0099826, IMG submission 76830) | Root nodule microbial communities of legume samples collected from California, USA - M. trunc garden sep15 | ecosystem: Host-associated > Plants > Roots > Nodule | place: USA: California...
AGCTTTGGTGGTTCCGTTGATCCGTATTAGTTCCCTTGAAGAAGCTTGATAATATTGCTTTTAGGAAAAGAGAAAAACAATTAAAGACGATATAATACCTTAAAGCTCAATGATTCAACAATGGAAAGAGAATGAGATTATGAAATCAAGAAAAAACGTAAAGTGGATAACGAACCTGAATATATATTGATGCAACCATTGCAGGAACAGCAACAATAAGAACTTGCCATGTGACTGAAACCATTATACAAATTATCACCAAAATTTCAATTACTACAGATGCTACAAAGGTGATGGAAAAAGGTATATCAAAGTCCAAAATACTCAAATCGGATGACGCCTGCACACGCGAGAAGAAAATATTGGCCTAAATATAGAGGTTGATTAGATAGTAATTAATGAACAAAAGGAAAATACATAGATTTTTTTCTTATTGGGAATGAAAAATAATCTTACTCTAGTTAAAATTCTTCCTACAGGAGTTGAATCAAAGAAAAGCATTGGAGCATTAAAAATAGCTGTAGTGAAGCTTGAGAAGAAAGCAGCGGAAGCTTTTAATCCAAGAAGTGCAGTCAAGTAAGTCCTTATATGTACAAACACGACGCTAACAAAAGAAATTAATGAGTAAACTCCAATCAAGTTGGCATTAGTTACTTTTGGAATTTCAATGGCTATAGCAAGCCAAAAGGTTGATGCAAATTGAAAAGTATAAAAAGCAGATTGTGCTAACATGATGAAACACATCATGGATGTCCCTTTGGAATAGTTAATATAATCCCAGAATGGCTTCCAACCAACGTTACCAATCACTTTTTCTTCCTCTTGTGTAAGTTGTGCACCAATTGGACCCTTGATGTTAGAAATCTCTCCTTCACTTTGATTTTTAGCGAGATATAAACCATGCAAGTCTTGAGGATTAGACAAAACCTCATTTTCAGAACCTCCATTATTTTCACTGTCTTGATTAAACTCATTAATTGTGTCTTTATGTGCACTCACAAGTAGTTCAAAGGCTGTTCCAGCTGTCAGGAGATTCTCATAACTACCTGATTGAATAACTTTTCCATCCTCCATTACCTAGAATTTGAGTTCGTCATATTAGTTATGTTCAGATGTAATATAATAGACATCCAAACGAAAATCTTTACCAAGATAGTATCGACTTCCGAGAGAAATTCCACTTGATGAGTAACTAGAATGACTGTTTTCTCTCTTAAAGCAGTCATGACACAGTCCTGTAATGTTGTAAATGCATTAAGTTTGACACAACTAAATGAGGACAACAGTTTTATTATACAACATTCTTTAATTACTTTATAGCTTTTCTTAATTTGTGTGACAAAAGCTAGAACAACGTTTGTAGCATATTTAACATGATAAAATAAAAGTGAAATTTGCTTACATTGAATAGTATTGCAGCTGTATGTGCATCAACTGCACTGAAAGGATCATCAAGGAGATAGATATCAGCCTCACAATAAACAGCTCTAGTTAGTTGAATCCTTTGCTTTTGTCCTCCACTCATGTTAATCCCTCTCTGACCTATTTCTGTAAGATCTCCATGGCTAAAATCATTGATATCCTTATCTAAAGCACAAGCTTTAATTGCTTTCTCATATCTTGTTTTGTCCATTGCCTTGCCAAAGAGTATATTATCTTTAACTGTTCCACTTTGTATCCATGAAGTTTGAGAGACATAGGCTATTGTGCCACCTACATTAACCTGTTTCCCATTATAGCAAAATTGAGCGATTATTGATAGCATCAACATTTATCATACAAGTGCTTATGTATAAGCTACTTCTATAACAAAAGATAAAATAGAGTCAAACTGTTTTCATAAGCTATCCTCAAGAGATTATAGAAATAAACTGAAAACAGCTTATGGACATGTTATAAGTTATTTTCATAAGCTCTCTTAAACACTCTCACAAATGTTTATGCATTTATACTTTTAAATAAGCACAAATTTGTCAATTCAAACATACTTTCATACTATGTTTACTCATATGAACTTTGCATGATAAAGATCTAAATTTGTACTATTAGTAACTTACAGTTCCTTGAATCTTGGAAATCTCTCCAAGTATTGCATACAAAAGAGATGATTTTCCGGATCCCACTGCTCCGCAAACTGCAATTTTTTGTCTCCATTTGATATCTAAATTCACATTTGTTAAAGTTGGAGATACTGATTCATGATCCCAAATGAAGTTACCTTCTTGAATCTCCACGGCATTAACCAAACATTGCGTCAAGTTTCTCCTACTATCATCATTGTTTAGTTCTTCAGCAAGCAAAAAGCTATTAAGACGATCAAACGAAACCTTAACTTGGATCATAGTTGATAGAGCCTCAGGGAACATTATAATAGGCTCTCCCATATTCCCCAATGTTGCAAGAACTGTGAAAATGGTTTCAGCATTCAATGGTGCACTCTTGGTAACAGCACATCCAAGGAAAACAACAGCTGATATAACTGTAGGAGACATCCAAAAAAGAAATGAACTATAAGATTTCAGGATTTGTGTCTTAGACAACCATATGAACTCTTTATCACGTAGCGACTCCACTAAGTTCTTGAATTTGTCTTCCCATGATTGTAACTTGATGATCTTCATACTATTTAGAATCTCCGAAGTTGATCGAAGACGTTCATCCTGTGCAATCATAAATTGTGACCGACAATTTTGTAGGATCCTTCCTAACGGTACATTGAGAAATCCACATACAAGAAGAGGGACTAAACCAGGAAGAGCACCAATACCAACAACGATAAAAAGGACACCGATGGAAAGAACAAGTTGCAATACAGAAGTCCATGCTATATGAAACCACCATGGAAATTCTCCCATTCTATAAGCATCAACTGCAATGTAATTTACAATTTCTCCGGCTGAGTGTCTCGTCCTTGCCGAGCTAGAAAGCTTTAGCTGCTTTTGATAAACTGCTACCATTAGAGCTGATCTCATTCTCATTCCTGACCTCCTTGCGTTAAAAAACCAATGTCTTTGAGAAAAAGACTCAAAGACTTTAGTGACAACCAAAAAACCAACTATGGAAAGACCTTGATTGAGATCTTCCTTAGTTCTATTTGAGTAACTAACAAAAGCATATAGTATTAGAGGTGAAACTACAACAGCTATAGTTCTGATTAATGCATAAAATGCTATTAATATGTTTTCTTTTAGGTAAGATCTAACTATAGACCAAAGAACCAAACTCTTTGTATTGTTCTTAGTCCTCTCTCTAACAAGTGATTCCCAAGCATGAACAAATTCTTTATAAGCCATGTCTGCTTCATCTTCAGAAACAAGAGAAGGAATGTCTTCAAGAGCTAGTGGCTTTGAGTAACCTAAACTGAGTAAAGAGTTAGCCCAAGAGAAAATCAACTTGCTGAGAAAAGTAGCATGACCTAGTTCTGTTTGTTTTGTTTCAACTTTCTGAGCTAGCAGTGGCTCAGAATTTTCACCTGCATATATATAATCCATTGAAGAGAAACAATTAATCAATGTTCCGTATTTTGCCTAAAGAAAAGATTAATCAATATTCCAAGTTTGATTAATGTTAGAAAAACATAACCAGGTTAAAGAAAACAGATAAAAAAATGCACACAAGAAAACAACAATTGATCATGGATTCGAACAATTTTGCCTCCGTCCTTGGATATAAGATCATCTTGAGTTTTTTACTTGTCTTATTTTATAAAACCACTTTTAAATTTTCAAATGTTTGTGTTAAAACATTAATTATTTCTCTCTCAGGAAGTATAAACTTTTAAAACAATATCAATTGTCAAAAAATTTAATACCACAACCAATTTTCTTAATTTTTATGATTTACTCAATAGTCTTATATTTAGAGACAAAAGTAGTAATGTCCAAATTCCAAAGTACACATGTATCTAAATACTACACAGTCCATATTACAAAGTACAAATTGTACAATACTTGGTTTCTTAATTACTCCACTATGCTCTAGCGTCTAGCCACTTATCAGCGAATATTAGCCATACTTAACAAATAAACCAAGGCAATTAACAGTGTATAAAGAAACGAGATAAAGACATGAACAAAAAATCTTTATAACTGTTTGCTTGGAAGAAGATATATGAAATAACTTAGAACTCATAATAGTTGTGACATGCATGAATCAAATGAGTACATATTATATAGCTTGGAGTAAGATATAAAGTTACCTATTTGCTTGATTACTAAATAATGAAAAATAAAGTTACCTATTGTGTTCTTAAAGTAAGTCATTTTTGGAGCTTGAATTTGAATGGTTTGTGCTTCTCACCTCAGCTGACAGTGAGTATTAACAAGATCAGTTGTGAACATGGAAGGATCTAAAGCTTATTGGGAGCAGTTGGACTGAGTTCATTATTGGTCCACTTAAAATATAATGTCTTGACGAATCAAATTTCATATCATCAAAGAAGTTTATATCCTAGTATTAATTTTGTGGAGAATCAGATATTCTGTAAGCTTGCAAATTAATGCATGTGTTTTAGATATAGTTGATTTTAGTAGTGTCTGATATGGACCATCCGATTTAGAATCAATGCCTGCAAATTAAAACAGTGCGTGCTTTTGCTATAGCCGCCGATTTGGATCAGTTTCTTTGCCATTTCTTCAAAGCTGACAAAAAAAACAGCTAGCTGCACCCTGCAGTAGCACACCTATGGCCTACTGCTTCACAATTTACAAAATTTATCATTTAATTTAATACTATTACTTTTACCACTCTAGGACCCTATAATTCGGATTATACATTTCAAGTAGATCTCTTATATGATCAAATTAAACAATATTGTATAGTGAAGAGACAAATTCCGCTCCTTTGAAGCGAACAACTCACTTTGAAATGTAAAGTAAACAATATCAACTGTTAATTAATAAATTAAAGATAGATATTACAGGTACACTAGATAAAGTGATGAGAGAAATGTTCTGATGACTATAAAAGATTGTGGTTTGTGATAAAACGGTGAGACATTTGTTTGTATAAGTGTAAATAATATATTTTAATCTTTTATTTCATTTTTTCTTTAATGTTTATTTCAAAAAATCAATTTAAGAAACTAGGACATTTCCATAATTTTTTACACATGGGGTATTCAAAAAAATTACGAAGGTTTTTTTTTTAAAAAAAATATCACGAATTCCTCTCTACCAATTTTTACCTCCAAAACTTCGTAATTTTAGCATACTTAGAATTCAGACAGCAAGAGAAAAAACATCAAACACAATAAAATATGTCTAGCCTTGTAACTCCATACTTCTCCAGAATCACACTGAATTGAAGCATCTCCACTTATTCTACATATGCCGCCGGAAAACAAATTTTATCATCACAAATGAATGATTTTGGACCAAAAAAAAAGATGCATTCTACAATTCCCAAACACGATTATTCAATTAGCAGTGCTATTCAACTAATCCGTGACAAAATTATCAGCATTACAAGATATAGCTTCACTAACCAGAAAGAAATATCCTTGTATAGAAAGCCCATATCTATGGGTTTTAATCAATTTAGAGATCTATAGTTTGTTAGTGAAGTTACTTGGAAATTTACATTTCACCACATTCAGCAATGACACAAGCTAATTTTGGCCGGTTATTGGGTCCAGTTGCAACATTCTCAATCTTCCTCACTACCAAAAGACCATCTCCAAGCACTCTCTGCATAAATGAATGTTGGGTAAATACACAACACATCAACAGTTTAGGGGAAGAAAGATGCTATTAACATTCCAAATAAGGCCACATATTTAAGGATGTATTTTGAAAGGCAAAAGAAATTCCTTTTTAACAATTAATCAGCTATGAGCAGGAATTGTTAAACACGAGCACAGCTCAAGCTAGTCCTCTCCTCTGCTCTAAAAGAAAGTTACTCTCTCTATCTCATAATGTGCTTATTTCGCACAGATTAGGGAAAGATTAAAAAAGTAAAGTTCTACCAAATTAACCTTATTGAGTATTAGTGTATTCATCATTATCATAAATGCAAAGTAGAATATATTGACTCGAAAATGATGCACATAGTATTAAGGCTTGATTGCAATTTTGTTCCCCTATTTTTACCATTTTCGGATTTGGCCCCCCTATTTTAAATCCGACAGTTTTCCTCCCTCCATATCTTTGAACTAAAAAATTGGAGATGTGATATGTTTTAAATGATCTGATGACATGAAAAGACCAACATTGATGAAATTGTAAGAAAATTTACTTAATAACTTCATTTAAAACATGGCATATCACCATATTAAACCAAGTATTTGATGGAGGGACCAAAACTGTCAAAATTTAAAATAGGGGGGGACCAATTCCGCAAAATGGTGAAAGAAGGAGGACCAAAACTGCAATTAAGCCTAGTATTAATTCAATGATACAGTTGAAGAAAAAGTATTCAATATTATATTGAAAATTGAAAGTGATACTCAATTTGGGAGAATTCTTTTTTGCAATTGTGTCATTGTGTGACATGAGTAACATTTTTTATGTGCCTAGCTTAAATTTGACAGTGGCTTTGGTTTTTTTAGTTCTCGAGTTTAAGGTACCAGTCTAAGTGTACAGGTCTGGTGCGTGTTAGACGCTAATTGCCCAAATATTATCATTAAAAAAACATGCAATTGAAGATATCGAAGCATACCCCGAAAACAACATGCTTGTTGTCAAGCCAGTCGCATTTTGCACAAGTTATAAAGAACTGCAAGCAAAGAAAGAAGATTATCAGTAGAAATGGAGCTTTACCAGAAAACATAACAAGAAAGGAATGACCATTTAAAAGATACCTGACAACCATTGGTATTTGGTCCGCTATTTGCCTGCAGATTAGACAATATGGACTTCAGCTTTCTTCATATTGGATTAAGAAAAAGCATAATTTAGCCATACGAATTGAATTAATTGATGGCAGAATTGGTTTTTAGCAAGATATAGATAATATGATTTCAAAGCGCTCAGGAAGTAAGTCTGTTGTATGTTAACATGTTAGTAAATAACTTGTCGATTTCCATATATATATATATATATACACACACACACACACACACACACACACACACACACACGGTCATTTAGTCCTTAAACTAAGGAGGTAATTAAGAAATTCATAGCCATTGTGCAATTTTAACAGCAATTATTAATTGTATCCTTATGTGACCTAGAATTGAAATACTATTACAATACATCAAAAGTCTCAATATTTTTGTATAACCTAAAATGGCATTATATTAAAACAGGAAATCCATACCATTGATAGAAGACCAGGTCCAGTGTGTTTGGCAGTAAAATTTTCATCATCAAACTTTAGTCCATAGATGGAAGCACATCCACTCCCATCACCCTGCCAAGGAAAAATAAATTCGTAAGTTTCATATAAAGCAAGGATTTAATTATATTGTTAGGGTTTTGCTAACAAGGGCACTTGTTAAGGATTCAAAAATAGAAATAACTTATAAGTTTTATAAAGAAAAAATTACTTTTTAAACTTTCAATGTGTTGAATGCACCATTTCCAAGATAAAACTTCGTCTTTAGACTTCTTAACAATATTAGGACACTTGTTAGCATTTCCCATATTGTTATCACTGACAACTTTATAAAAGCAGTGTAGATTCAATACATCCACATGAACAGTTATAAATATTGTAGTTTACAATACATAAACAATTGAATTTAATACTTTAGCATCAAGTCCTGCCCCAAACTAAACATTAACTTCTTGTGATATTATTTCCACTATGATAGCAACAAAGTTTGCGTAAATATAATAATTTAGAGTGAAATTAATAGGCTCATACGACAAAAAACATATTATGACAAAATTGAGCACTAATGCCTACTGTCAACATAATAATCCAAATAGAAAGTGGTTCATCTAAAGAATTGATTACAATGATCTGATGAGAGAAAACTTAGATGCATGACCAAAGACCACAATAGAGATGAATATCAAACAAGCCGAGCAACAAAAATGGTTGGGAAACATATGTGATGTAGGAGAAACCACATTTAAAAGCCATACTGTTAGAGGGAAGAGCATCTGGTTTCAATGGGAGTTGTGTCTCAAAGCTGTCAAAGTATGTCCATCCACATAAGAATTAGATAAACTGAACCATGTTAACACTTAATAGAGGAGGCAAGAGCCCACTTATAAAACCCAAACTGTTATGAAGGAATAGCCATTACTTTAAAAGTTACAACTGAACTACTGTGTCTAAACCCAAACTACGGAACTCACAATTAAGTCATCTTCCAGGAGATAAAATGAAGGAATCGAAGATATAACCAACATTTTAAAAAAATAATGGCAATAGAAAATCAACATGCAGCAACATTGAGAAGGTATCAGATGCTGAAAAACGGGGCTAGCCAATCGTGTTAAAAAAGAATTAAAATTGAGTTGGCAAATGGCAATTAAAGGCTAGCTTTAACAAGGAAAAGGTTAAAGTGTAAAAGAAGTACAAAAAGCAAGTTAGATATTTTAGGTTATATGAAAAGTATAACTGCATTTAATTTGATAGCTCATTTCTTATTGGAGTTTTATACTAATATATAGAGATTCTAATCAAATCAAAAAACTTGTCGGTCTCTCAAAATTCACGAAGGTTATACAAAAAGAATTTAATGTTATTTTATCTTTTACAATAAAAATAGCTTATGCAAGCTTATACATAAGCGCTTATCATGATAAGCGCTTGTGCTATAAGCTGCAAATAAGCTGTTTATCCAAACAAGCCTTTAGTAAGACAATTGGCTTATGAAGCTACTAACCCATTAAATTATAGAGAATTACGGAATCAAATAGTTTGGTGTAAGCAAAACCTCAGCCAAAGGTACTTCCAATATTGAACTTCTCTTGTGTTGCTTAAACTTCTCAGCTATTTTCATTAAATTATACCATTTCTACAAATCAGATTGACCAGAAAACATAAGGATCTTGCAAGTCTAATATTTGTCAACTAGCCTTTGAAGAAACAACGTTTTAGACTAAACTCCTAAACGTGAGATAGAACAACAAACTTGCCTTACCCATGTTTCATACAATCACTATATCGTGATCAATTAGTATCTTTTTCTGAAGACTTTTCAGTTGGAAAAATTATTACGGTATAAATTTTTATATGAAGCTGCTACTAACTATAATTCTTAGGGTCTTGCTAACAAGTGCCCTAACGGCACTCTTTAAGCATTCCTAATTAAGAAAATGTTTATTGAAAAAGTCAAATAGTTCAATTTTCAATGCATTGAATTCATCAATTTATATAAAAACTAACTATTTAAGGTTGTTAAAGAGTTTCCTTAGGGCATTGTTAGTATTTCCGAAAATAAAATATGTACACGTAAACAAAGCACTGGGTCTACCACCACTACTAGCATGCCTTCTAATTGATTAATCTACCTTACCATTAGAACAAACATAAATAAAATATTAGAACAAAAGGACTAATGTGCTTGGACATATAAGAGAGATCAAATAAGGTTTCCCAAAAATATTAGGCAAGAAAAGAAGCATTGACTTCATAACTAAGATATATAAGCCATATATATAGACCATATGAGCAATAAGCTTATTTTATAGTGAATATAAATTGTAAACACAAGACACCCCTGTACTGATATGTAAAAGCAGACGAGTTAGAGATAACATTGACCAGAAAAGTACCTTTACATAATCACCAGCCTGAATCATAAAATCCTTAATCACTCTATGAAATTGACAACCCTTGTAACCAATAGGAAGACCTGCTTTCCTGCCAATAAAATCATATCATAAAACCTAACATTCAATAGTCAAATATTCTGACAGACATTTTGCAAATTAGCGTTAAATAGGTAAACAAATCACAGCACCCCCATTCATTTATGTGGAAAAGAAAAGATAAATAAATTTTTGGTACATAAAAATTAAAACTTTTTCAATTAGTCCCACTTTATTTTCATTTTTTAGTCCTTACGTTTAACAAAATAATGTATTTTCTGGCTCTCACAAGAGTACCTTTAGTTTTAGGAACTAAAACAGCACATGATTTTTGCATATTTGTTAGGGATGAAAACAACAAAAAATCATAGGGGATCTCTCTAATAAGCATAATATTATTAGGGACCAAAAACATTTTTAAGTCAAAAAACAACCCCCTTCCCCCAAAAGTTGCTGTCAAAGTTGAAGACCCTGCCTAGGATAAAATCAAATGGGGAAGAAATGTAAAATGTAAAAAAAATACAAGTAGAGAACCTTGAGAAGTAACACACATATACAACAATTATATTTTTCTCTCATGTCTATCAATTGTATTTCTACGACAAGGATCACAAATTTTACAACCATCGCCCCCATACAGAAAAGAAAAGCAAGAATAATTTTCATGATTGATAGGATTGGCTCAACCCTTTATGATGATGCCAACATTAATTTAGTCTTATCACCATCATCAACTTGTCATCATGACAAGCATGAAAAACTAATACTGAGAGCACAGAAAGCATCACAAAGCACCTGATAGGGCTGACCCTCATTTAGCTTCAGAGTTTAAAGACAGAAAATGGAAGGAATATGATGCAAGAAAATATTAAAATTATGCACCAAATCAGCACTGTAGATTATTACGGTTAAAATATCATAGTGGTTAGTTTTTTAATGACAGATGCTAATTGTTATTTTGTTAGTATGCGGAGTTGAACTGAACTCATGACCTCCTTCCTTATCACTCCAACCCATATGTCCTACTCCGCAAACGACCAAGCAACCTTATCGCTCTTGTTGGAATCAAAACTAAAAAACACGGTGATAAATCCAAACCTATCATGAATTCAGGAAAATAAAAAGATCAGAAAAACTACAATGGATTGATGACTACCGAAGAAAAGATTTTTACACTACCTGTATTCCCCCGTGCAGAACTGCCTGCAAAATAAATAAGTGAGGTCGTTAATAAGAAGGGGAAAGAGATCTCAAAGTGTAATAACAAACACTCGGCAAGGAACATAAAAGTAATCAAATTATCGATAACATTCTACGATCACACAAGCACGTGTTGCATTACACTTAAAACATGTTTTTCACAGTCATTGCAACCTAACCGAGCGAAATGAAAGATGAAAGCTTAGTTTAATAATCTCTGAATTGAAACAAAAAAAACATCACATCACCAAAGCAATCTAACACAACCACAACCAAGTCGGAGTAGTTTTACCCCGATCACAATCAACTTATCGGCACCAACCAACTGATAAATTATGTAGCACTGGCAATTCAAATTGAAGGTGTCTACGGTACTCGAGGCTAAAACAACACTTACACATGTAATTGCATTCAATCACTTATATTTTCTTAAATTACCACAGCAAGTGGACGGTGAGATTGGTCCTCTTGATTAATCCTTCCTCAAGGGCTAGATACCGAGTTATAATAAAAAATGAACATAATAATTAACAGTAAAAGTGGTAGAGAAAAAAACCTGAAATTTTCGGCGGTTTTGGGAGCGATATCAGCGAAGAGTTCCATTTTGATTCTACCAGCAGGGATGTTACCGATGGTAACATCGAAGAAGACGATTGGGTTTTTAGGGTTTGGTGGACGCACGTGCCACTCCACACCTGAACCTGCCATTGCTCTCACTCACTTGAAACGCAAAACACAGCACAATGTAATGCTTACGAGTTCTTCTGACTTCAC
>Ga0099826_10002645_pt1 | contig 11684 bp, 8 predicted proteins | sample Mtrugardesep15_FD_76830 | JGI IMG/M metagenome (GOLD analysis project Ga0099826, IMG submission 76830) | Root nodule microbial communities of legume samples collected from California, USA - M. trunc garden sep15 | ecosystem: Host-associated > Plants > Roots > Nodule | place: USA: California...
TAACCATGAAAAAGGAACTACCCATTGATGTAATGGCTCTTTAAATATCCTTTAAAAATTTGAAAGAAAAAACGTGATTAGTAATGAAAGTTTCTTGTGTCTTTTAGGCTTCCCAAACACTATAGCAATTGTAGACAAGGAAAGAGAGAGCTATTTATCAGTTGCCTTGGTTGTAGTGAAAAAGCAAAAAACGTCACATATAAAAGAACGGAGGGAGTAATTAGTTATAGAAACAAATAAAAAAAATACATGATAACATATCTATATTTTCATGAAATTATGTACAATAAATGGATGAGTATCTTTTATATCAAATGATCATATATGAATCATGACCATATTTAAAATATGGACTTCATATTTAAAATGGTCATAGGGCTATGTTTCTTTTCGTGAGAATTGTAAATTGAGTTTATGTCTTTACTTGATGATGAAGGGAAAGCTATTTGTGGTGGAGAGTTCTCAAATAAACAACACTCTTAGGCTTGGCAATGACGAAGGTGGCAGACTGGGCTAACTTAGAAGAGCTACCTCTTAGTTTGGTTCTTGACAAGTTGGAAGAACACATCGATCATGTTAGGTTTGGTGTCGTGTGCAAGACTTGGCGATCAGTTGCAAAGCTTAACCATCAACATAGGGTTAACATGCCACCCATGATCCTGATCCTCAAAGACCAATGGTATTGGTCTCATAAGTATGCAAAAACCGGGAATAGATCCTTGTATGGCATTCTAAGTCACAAAGAGTACCCTGTTACATTTTTATCCCGTATGGTAAGTGAAAGGTTTCTGGGCTCTTCATTTGGTTGGTTTTCATTTGTGGACAATAACAATGCCATAACTCTAGTCAATCCTTTTAAGTATAGTAGTATACCTCCCATTAGTCTGCCACCTCTGAAATCTGTTTACAAGGTTACCTTGTCTGCTGACCCCATTACAAGCCCTAATGATTATGTCGTTGCAGCCATTTACGGATTTTGTAATCTTGCATTCAAAAGAGCACGCCAACCATTTTGGATTCATATTAGCTCGTGAATTTGCTATCACTAGTGTTGTATTTTATAAAGGTCTGATATTTGCTGACAGCCATGGACACACCATTGTATCCTTCAAGATCAACAATCCTCCTTACGATGACTCATATGACCCTAATTTTACTTACTATGAGAAGATAGCTAGCACTAGATATAGTGTTCCAACCCAATGCTATGATGAAAGGCTTTATTTTGTGAAATCTTTGAATGGAGACATATGGATGGTGAGAAGATATTTAATCGTTTTAGATCAAAGTCTTGATGTTTATAAATTGGAACTGGATGCCCAAAGTGGAAAACTTGAACAAATGAACAAGCTTGAGAGTTTGGAAGACAACATTTTATTTGTTGGAATCGGGGATTCAATTTCGTTGTCAACCTCTTGTTTCTCCAAGTTGGAAAATGATTCGATTTATTTTCTTTTTGAGATTGATTCTAGGCTAGGGATCTATAATGTGAAGGATGGAAGTTTTCGGGAACAATCTTTACCGCATTCCTTTAGAAGATACTTTTGGGTTCAACCACAATTTCAATGGGATTGATCGGTTTCTCTTTTTATAATGGCTTTAGGTATTTTAACTAATCTTCCATGCAGTTGTATTTGATCCTTTTTTATGCTTTGCTAAGTTTGAATTCGTAACTTGCTTGTCTGTTGTTTTACCCTATTCTGATTTGTTTGTCATGCTACAGTACTGCTGCTTACCAAGCAACTAAGATGAAGTTGGAATCTTATCCATTCATGATTCACCTGATGGTTTAGTATTTAAGCTTCCTTCGTTAAATAGAGAGTAGTTGTTTGGAAACCATATGTGTTTGTCAGGATGTAACCAAGGTCTTTTACTAATGAGGGATGATGCTATATATCGCGAGAGATATTTAAAGAAGGCACTTCAATGCTAAATATGCACTTCAATGATATTTAACCTCATTTTTCTTTACTATTTACTACCACAAATTACTTTTTGCTTTTAAAGAAATATTGGGAACACGAAAGTGTCCATATTTAAACCAATGATATTGTTTTGATTACTATAGATAAATTCTATTAGAGATAATTCTATTTGAAGTACTGTCCGACGCTAAATAAATATACATCAAGTCTATACCATATTTTCTTGTCTCACTTATTCTATTAGAGATTACTGTATTAGATATAGAATTAGGAACATGTCACACTTGTACCATAAATATACATCAAACCTATACCATATTTTCTTGCCTCGCTTATACCTCTTCATATCGTTCATTATATGACACGATTGGAGTTTTACATTAATTTGCAGGTGGACGTTCATACGTTTGATATAATGTACAATTATGTTTCCAGTGGCACAATCGAAATGTGCATTTTAGTGTCTTCGTGGTGAGTGGTTAGTTACATATAGAGATGTAAATGTGAATTGAAAATAAAATGTTAAGTGCAATTTTATTATTACTAGGTACATCGTTTAGCAATGAGTTTTCCCCTCTCAACCAGATTTTCCCCTTATGTTGCCCGAGATTGAAACAACTGAAACATGTGAGTTCCTTATGTGGGATACTCAAATTAAATTCATCCAATAATAAATAATGTTAACTAAATTTTCTCTTGAACTATATCGGTTAGAATGAAAATTTAGGATCATGTACAGAAAGGAAAAGAATAGAAAGAATACAGTGAAATATAACCGGATCAAAACTCTTTTTTCCAATGAATAAGTAATGTTAAATAAAAAAAATTGAATTACAATTTATCCATGAAGCTTAGAGAAAATATAATGAACCCTGACTTGTGCTTTCCACATATAACTGCAAAAGTTTTCCCATTTTCGCCAATCCTAACCTTGATGTCTTCTTTATATAAACAAGCTATAGAACATTGCTTCTCTTTGATGCAAAGAAAGATATCTTGGACACAACCACTGAACAATGAAGGGAATTTTACCTAAATTACACCATTGTAAGTGGAATGAGAATTAGAGCTTCCAGAGGGTCTTGGTCAAAACTATAATTTTTTCTCTGCCGTGTGAGTCAGGTTCTTTATCATAAATGGTTGGCTTCCACCTCACCGCATGAGCAATACGCGCTACTTTGTCAATTACTTCGGGAGCATCGCTTACCACAACAGTTCCCTCCGGCCGCAAAATTCGATCAATTTCCACCATCAAATCAACAATATTACATCTACAATGAAGTTGTGACGAAATCAGGTTGAGGACACAAAACATCAATGATTAAAGTAAGGTAAAAAATAAAATTTGCTTTAGCCTAGAGGCTGTTGCTGTGGTTTGATATGAATCTAATAGGAGGAAACCATGGAACATCAAACATCTTGCACTGTACAAACTCAACATGCTCACTATTTAGAATAATGTAACCTAATAGCAAAAGGAAACCATATTATATACATTATTTCAGACATTTAAATTCAAGTTAACGATATAAACATTCATATTCACATTAAAAAGTTGATCATAAGCAGCACAGGCAAAACTTCCAAGAAATATTGTAGAATTTCAATACAAATTCAGAAAATTAATATATGCAACTTAATTCAAGCAGCAATCAGTAGAGTTTTTCAATTTAGGAATTCAATCAAATTGTCGAGATCTATAAAGTTCAAGTCTTGTTACGATAAAAAAGATCTCTTAAATCGATAGAATAACAGCTTAGGTAACCTAGAGATGTGACATCAGATTAGCAGTTTAACAAGAAAAATACCTGTTTTTACCAGTAGCTGGATCTTTTATAAGTGATTCAATGCTGGCCGCATGGATCAGATCATAAGTTCGAGGGTATGTCGAGAAAGGTTCACACCTGGGAACATAACCATATAACTTAGATGCTCCAAAAAAATACATCCATTATGAATGAAATACAAGTTCAGATGCACTAAATAAATAAATATAATTGACAAATATCTGAACCACATCCAGATTAAAAATTAAAAATACAATCTGAGAGCTTAAGATCATTGCTTTTCACTATATAATGATTCCAAGAAGACTCCTCTTAAAGTTATAATCTTAACACTATGTTCTAAAATTGATTTAGATACACACAAAGAAAACCTCAAACAAGAAATAGATTTCTTAGAAAGAAAGAAAAAAAGGGGTATTTTGACGTGAGTGAAAAAACAATTTATTTTTCAGTTATTTTGTGCATAGCAGAAGCTGATTAAGACAATCTAATACAAGAATATCTACCACACATTCACATGATATATAAGAGTAGTAATTGCCAAAAAAAAATCCACATGTCTTATTTTTAAATCATGTCTGCAAGGAAAAAAGGAAGCTTGCTTTGTCAAGTATTAAGATAGAGGAATGCTAGCAACACACATATTAACACACTCTCTCTGATTGGTTGAAATTCACATGGGTCCCACCAAATCACGTGGGTCCCATATAAATTTGGTGGGTCCTATGTGAATTTTAACCAATCAAAGAGAGTGTGTTGAAAAGTATGTGTTAAAATGTGTGTTGCTAGCATTTCTCATTAAGATATAGGCCATAAGATCACAACCCTAATGTTTCTGGAAAATAATCCCTTTAAGAGAAGGTGCATGAACTTTCAGCAAAAACTTACCAATCATGATAGACACCAATAAGTCCTCTGTCAAAGATCGCATCAAGGGTTGGTGGCTTTTGAGCTGGAACTACATTCATCACCCACACAGGATCAGATTTTAAGGCAGCTGCAAAACCCCCATATAATGCATTCATGTCCATGACGTTGCGTATTGATGTAGTCCCCAACTTTATATTTAGTGAATTCTTATAATATGCAACCCTCTGTACCCACAGCTTAGTGTCAGCCTCATATACATCAACACCGGTTTTCAGGAGAGGGGACCTCGAAGGTGCGGCAGTTAGCCTCTCTGGCCACTTGGGAATTGTTCCAATAGCATAATCTCCTTTGATAGACGACGTACTACTTACACATTTCTTCAATTTAAAGTACCTGCAAAAATGATCAACTTAGTTTTGCAATTCAAAGTAATTATTAAGATATATTTTCACAATCTCAGCATTCATTGAAGTGCTATACAACTATACAAAACAAGAAGAGATGCAAAGATAATCAAAGGAAATTACCAAGCTTGACTTAGGTCCCCAGAATCATCACATAACTCAAGACCAAATTCATTTCCGTTAGGAAGACACGAATCTGCTGCTGGCTTCTTCCAGATTGCAGTGTTTTCATGTACAGTTAGCTGTTCATAACACAAGGCCTTTGCCACAGCCTGGAGATCTGACCATTCTTTTTCCTGTTTAGCCCACCGAACAGGAGGACCTGAGATGACTAGATATCCACCAGGGCGAAGTAATCTATCCACTTCAATGAAATAAGTAGCATCTGCATGGTAAATTTTCTGCATAAGGAAGTGCCAAGCATATATGGAATATTTGAAGATATGCAGTAGCGATCTGCGATGCAGAACTTACTGTAGGCTGTAAACGGTATCAAACACCGAGAACAATGAACCAAGTCAAATCCAAAAGCAGGAAATGGAAGTCTTCGAGTGCCAAGCATAGCAACAAAAGCCGGTATTCCTCTTTCCAGGGCAAATTGTATCTGTGATTTATGTGAATCTCTTGGAGCAAAAGACATGGTTAAAATATCTTGAGCTAGTAAATATCCTCCAAAACTAGCAACCTGAAGAAAATGGATGTATTTGAATGTTAAACAGTGATAAATTCTAGTATAAGGTTTCAAAAGAAAAGAGGAAAAACTCGCTTACCCCACATCCCATGTCAAGTGCAGTCCTCAGAACACCTCCATTTATGGGAATGTATTGACTAAGTTTTTTGATATATTGTTCTGCTCCATCTGGAAACATCGTACCACCACCGGGGAATATAAAGTGTTGACCTTCTCGTTTCATCCAGCCCTGGTGACCTTTCCTGTCAGCAATCTTGTTGTGGGGCATGTTGCTATGCCATATCTGCACAAAACATATTATATATTTATATTAATGCATTTAAATAAAAGAGTACAAATATCAGTAACATTCCAAGCGCAGATGAATCAATCGGTTAACACCTCTTTTGCCATTCCATCAGCCTATCACCACTATATTAATTTCATTGCACTCCAAATTGAAACCTAATTTGGCTTCACATTCTCGCCTCATCTCAATTTCATCACACTGTAAACTAGATACCAGTAACTACAACCCCAAGCATACAGCACTATCCCATTCTAAACAAAAAAAAAATCACCAAAACAAGCTCCTAAGTCCTTCACAAAACACAATAACTCCCTCCAAATTACACATAACAAGGCACCACAACCATAATAGAAACAACAAGACAACAGCTGAATTCTTCTTCCACATATGAAGTCTGCAACATAAATCAAAAGCCACCAGTGTCCAATAATGCATCATGTCTACGATTTTCACTATCTTGCCCTCATTGCAGTAGCTACTCAGTTAAAATAAGATTGTTCTTCAATCCATCCGGGAAAATGCCTCTAAATTTAAAGGTACTTGTACACGAGATAAATGTGAGAGCTTCTGAAAAAATTGAGACAATCTAGTTTCTACTTAAACCAAATGAATCAAATTTAATGTCAAATGAAAAATTGAGAATGGTATTATATATTCAACAGTATAAATATGACCATTATCAATTTAATGTCAAATGAAAATTTTAATCTCCATGGCATTGGTTAACAGTATAAACAACACCTACGCAAAAGTTTCTAAATTTTGTTCTTTCAACAACAACCAAGTCTTATCCCACTAAGTGTGCTCGGCTACATGGATCAAATTACGCCATAATGTTCTATCATAAATCACATTTGCATCCAACTCATTAATCTCTAGGTCTTCCTCTACCTCTTGTGATTTGACTATCCTCCATCTGATCTACTCTCCTTACTACATAATCTACAGGTTTTCTCTTTACATGCCCAAACCACCTAAGACAATTTTCCACCATCTTTTCAACTCTAGGTGCTACTCCAACTCCCTCTCCCTCTCTAATGTTGTAATTTCTAATCCTTACATCCAAGGCAACATCATCTCGGCTACGCTTACTTTATTCTCGTGCTGGTTCTAACACTTTGTTCCATACAACATTGCCGGAAGTTTTGTTCTTTCAACTTATACAAATATCCTATTGCTTATAAAACCCATACTTATACAACTTGTACATGATTGCTACATAGAGAACAATGTACTACAATTAAAAGTTAAAACAAGCAACCAACTTTCCATAAAAACTAAAACCACACCTTATGCATGCTTTCAGGCCACCTCACCGGAACCCGGTACCCATTAGGCGGTGGAATCAAACAAACCGCTGTTTCCTCCGGCAAAGGACAATGTCTCTCCCTATAGTAATTCATCTCTCTACTCAACTGGCTATTCCTCCTCGGATCCTCACACGGCATATGATCCACCTCACTTGCAGGACAAGCCTCAATACTCTTCCCATTCAGCATCCCTTCCTCAATTGCCACCACAAGACGGTTGCGCTGTTGCGGATCAACGGTGGACGGAGCCAGCACACGGCGGCGACCAAGGGTGGTGTAAAAGAGAACAAAGAAGAGAAAGAGTAATGAGAAAAAGGCAATGGAAATGAGGTCGATGAGACGCCATTGACGTGTGTTGTTGCGTTTCCATGGTGGGAAATTTGAGTGACCCATTTTGAGGAAGAAGGTGGATCTGATTAATAATCCATTTGGGTCATTGAATTTGATTTCAAAATCGGTTTTTGATAAGGAATTGAAAAGGGTTGTTTGTGAGATTCTGTGATGGAAATAGAATGTAGAGTTTGTTTTGAAGTTAGGATAAAATGTATAACTTGATTGATTTGAGTGTCAGTATGTGTTGTGTGTGAGAGTGACTCTTTGTTTGTTATGATGTGGTTGTTGTCGGTGGTGGTTTTACTTTTTTGGATGTGAGAATAATGTGACAGGACTTGGTGAGAATTGTGAATGAATTGAGAACAAGATGTAGGATCTAATGCTTCATTTTTTAAGGATGGATCTTAATTCTTATGCTTCATGATCTGGTTATGTATTATTATATTAATATTAATATTAATATTAATAATATTTGAGTTTAATGGTGATGGTTGACAATTTAAAACATATTTTAAATTATCACGTCAATTAAATTATTGTTTTATTTTTAATTGATATGATGATTCAAAATGTTTTGATTGGTCATGTGTGTAAAATTGTTTTGGACTGTCAATCCATCACAATTAAACTTTTTATTATTATGTTATTGTTATAGAATCTTATAATAAAGGTCGATAACATCTTTTGGCTATAAGAATGTCCTTCGTGTTATTATCAATCAATAGAATATTAATTTTATCAAATACTTTAATTAGTTTATCAACTATCAGTCATCAACCGTAAATTACAATTTGTTATAATTGTATCTATCGTTAACTTTTTCATATCTCAGGATTTTTTTTTAACCATGGAATAGATAATAAAGTATCAAGTACACTTAGCATTAATTAATCTTTGTAAAAAAATATGTTTGGCACACGAAGTAAGTTTTCCCTCTCAATCGAATTTAATATTTGCTCAAGAGTAAGAAATTGTGCATCTAACCACACTCGGAAGGCCCAAAGATTTTCCATTCATTTACATTATTTTTTTGGTTAAATAGTCCATTGACAAGAATTAAATACATAAAGTGTTAAGAAAGAAATGAAGAATCTAGGATTCAAACAAGCAATTCAACCTATCAAATGTCTGTAAGGGTTCGAAAACTTTTTAAGTTGTAGTTACATTATCATTATCATAAATATATTGGTATTTTGATTATTGGGCACCTTGCATTATCTTTATATGATTCCTTTGAAAAAAATCATATTAATACTAATATTATAAAGTTACGATAAAATAATTTTCATAGTACAGAAATTATAAAGTCGCGATATAATAATTTTCATACAAAAAAATAACAAATTATACGAAAAGTTAACTTTATGAAAAAACCATCGATTATGTTTGAAAAATGATATAGTAAAAAATTATATATAAAAAATTTTGATTTGATTTTGAAAAAGGAATTTGAAATCCGATGGAAGCAATCTTCACATATGAAGATCCAAAAATAATCCAAACAGTATTCGAAATTGGGCAGTTTTCAATTTTTAGATCAGTTTGCATTTTATATTTGAATTGATTTGGATATAAACATCCCTACTTAAAACTAGACACCAAATGCAAGTACGCCATAATATGTTGGTAACGCTCTGCACAAATGTACGTTTGCCGCCTTGACAATCAAGGAATAGGCAAAGCAAATATTCCTCTAACTTCAGTATAGAACCTCAATCTATGTCAATGCCTATGAATCAAAACAAACAAAAAAACTTGGTCCAGTTATGATAATTCCATGATCACAGTCTCCTAATTCTTGACTTACTGCACTCATACTTAAGGAGACAGGATCTCAGGAACATACACTGAAGATCTCGATCAAAATCCCTTCCATTTTCTAGAGCCCTTTGAAAGGTAGCATTCCTTAGATCAGCATGTCGTGCATACAAAACCTTGTTGTGTGAATCAATTCGTGCCTGCAAGAGCATAATTAGATACATAAGCCATGCTTATCTGATACCTAAAATTTTAGAGACTAAAAGGCATTTCACTCTAAAATTAAACTGTGGAAACTAAGGAACCTGTATCTGATTATCAGTGATCAAACTCTCGAGTTCTTTCTGTAGTCCAGCAACAGTTGTCTTGAATGCATTAGCCATCATGTTCAAATCAACAGACAGAAACGGGTGTGTGTACTGGATAAGGGCCTTTTGGCGAATTTGATCATAAAGTGACTCAACATGAGGATGCAAATGTATGTCCAGCAACAAGTTTGATTTTAGGTTCCCTAGGTACTCCAGACACAAGGCATAACGGCTGCAAAAAGAATGAAAATGTTATTATTTAGAGGAGAGATGAGCAAAAGAATGAATTAAAAACAGAGTTTGAATAACATGCCATTAGAATAAGTGAAATAAAGTACTCCTAATCTTAAAAAGAAGCCAACCCCATTTTGCCAAATACCATAGAATATACTTTGGAAAAGATACAGATCAAATGGATCATAATTAGGATTGACAGTGACCTCTTCAACACTTTACCTAACAAAAAATATCCTTGCAACATACATACACCATTCGTCAAATATTACTTGTAATGATGAATCCATGATTCATGGGAAATATCCAGATCCAGATACCAAGTTCACAAGTAACAGCATTCACCATTACCTCCAACACCACCGCCCCATAGTGACAAGAATAAGAGATTCACACAATCACATACATACAACATTGATAAATGTATTACATTAATAATCAATTATTAAAAATAGCCAACCCCGGAGATCAATTTTAAGTTTGGATCTACAGTTCTACAATGCCCCTTGTTATGACTAAAGACTTCCGTAACATACAAAACACTTGTATTGTTATAATTCAAGACTTCCGTAACATACAAATAACACTTGTCAATTTATTGCATCACACAAACAATGTCAAGTAATACTGTTCTCCATGCATACAATACAAAATTATTATTTTTTAAATCCATGCTCATTTTCACATAAATAAAGCTAAGCACCATATATTATCTGGTTACTACATTAGCCTAGGCAGTCCAATTCCACCAAATGGGGGTCTTTATAATCTATTTTCAGCTCGTTTAGGCAAGAAAACAGAAATGTGACGAGTAGAGTTCAATTGGCAGAGAAAAAAGAAAGTGCAACAACTTACCTAGAGTAAAAATCATTTATAAGCTCCCTTACTTCAGGCACTAACTCTAAGAAATTCCTGAAGACAGTATTGTCTATAACTTTGCCCTGCAAATAAAAGAAAACAAAATCAGAAAGGCAATATAATCAATGTCTCACAATTGCCATTTACAAGCAGAATAATAATAATAATAAACTGAGTACATGCCTTTAACTCTGTCCGATCAAACGTAGCAAGAGCGCAAAGTCCTCCATACATTGCAACATCCTGGGATGAAATCACTTCATTGTACTGACTCCCTAGTTCGGGGCTAGTCTCTATAAACTGAATCAGATAATGAAGATTGTCACCAAAAAGTTATAAACAATAATGTGAACATTTTATCATTATTCAGTCAACAGTAAATGATATTGAATCCTCCAACAATTAATATGAATGCTCATCTTGATTCCAACCACAAGTAAAATGAAAATGATAGATTATACAGATTAAGAGATCTTCAACGATGTGAAAATCAGTATTCTTTCTTTTTTGGTGTATTATAGTCCTGGTCAATAATATCAAAATGCCATAATTCATACAACAACAACAACAACCAAGCCTTATCCCACTAAGTGGGGTCGGCTACATGGATCAAATTACGCCATAGTGTTCTATCATAAATCAAATTTGGATCCAACTCATTAACCTCCAAGTCCTTTCTAATGGTTTCTCTAATAGTTTTCCTAGGTCTTCCTCTACCTCTTTAAACATGACTCTCCTCCATTTGATCTACTCTTCTTACAACGGCATCTATGGGCCTTCTCTCTACATGCCCAAACCAAGCCTTATCCCACTAAGTGGGGTCGGCTACATGGATCAAATTACGCCATAGTGTTCTATCATAAACCAAATTTGGATCCAACTCATTAACCTCTAAGTCCTTTCTAATGGTTTCTCTA